>OOCM01000448.1_pt1 | contig 41234 bp, 38 predicted proteins | sample 1671111 | NCBI WGS metagenome assembly OOCM01 (sample SAMN06348123, study PRJEB24527) | human gut metagenome | biome: human gut; feature: ankylosing spondylitis patient; material: feces | host: Homo sapiens | place: China | collected 2015-10 | reverse complement strand
ATATTACCGTTTTAACAGTCATTTTTCTAACTTTGTAACATAATAACCCCAAAATCGAGTTGCCATGAAATATAAGTTATTGGTTCTTGATGTAGATGGAACGCTACTCAATGATGAAAGAGAAATTAGTAAAAGGACATTAGCTGCTCTGCTAAAGGTCCAGCAGATGGGAGTGCGCATAGTTTTGGCATCCGGTAGGCCGACTTATGGACTAATGCCACTGGCCAAAACCCTCGAACTCGGCAATTATGGAGGATTTGTTCTCTCCTATAACGGTTGCCAGATAATAAAAGCACAGAACGGAGAAATATTGTTTGAACGACGCATCAATCCGGAAATGCTGCCTTATCTGGAAAAGAAAGCCCGCAAGAACGGCTTTGCCATCTTCACCTACCACGATAATACCCTCATTACGGATAGCCCGGACAATGAATATATAAAGAATGAAGCCCTGCTAAACAATTTGAAGATAATCAAGGAGGATGAATTCTCTACTGCCATAGACTTCGCGCCTTGCAAGTGCATGCTGGTGAGTGACAAGGAAAAAGCTCTGATAGGGCTGGAACAACATTGGGAAAAACGCCTGGCAGGTACTCTGGATGCTTTCCGTTCCGAGCCTTACTTTTTAGAGGTGGTGCCCTGCGGAGTCAATAAAGCGAATACGTTAGGCGCCCTATTAGAGCATTTGGGAGTAACACGGGAAGAAGTCATTGCCGTTGGAGATGGCGTATGCGATGTGACCATGCTCCAATTGGCCGGCATGGGGGTAGCTATGGGACATTCACAAGATTCGGTAAAGGTCTGTGCAGACTATGTGACTGCATCGAATGAAGAAGATGGAGTGGCCCTGGCCGTAGAAAAACTAATATTGGCAGAAGTGCATGCAGCAGAGGTGCCTCTTGATTTACTGAACGAACGGGCACGCCACGCATTGATGGGAAACTTGGGCATTCAATACACATACGCTTCGGATGAGCGCGTAGAAGCAACCATGCCGGTCGACTACCGTACCCGCCAACCTTTCGGCATTCTGCATGGCGGTGCCACCCTTGCCTTGGCAGAAACCGTTGCCGGACTAGGCTCCATGATTATCTGCGAACCTGATGAGATTGTCGTGGGAATGCAAGTCAGCGGAAATCATATTTCTTCTGCACACGAAGGAGATACGGTAAGAGCAGTAGGCACTATCCTTCACAAAGGACGCTCATCCCATATATGGAACGTGGACGTATTTACTTCCACCAATAAACTGGTTTCCTCTGTACGGGTAGTGAATAGTGTTATAAAGAAAAGGTAAAACCAATATGGATATTCTAATAAGATAACGATAAAAAAAGGAAAAATATCAGATAATCTACACTTCTGCTACAATATGGCAGAGCTATACCAATACCTTTGCATTGTCAATAGTGACACACAACAATTAATAACAACGAAATTATGCCTACAATAATTAATCGTGGAAAAGAATTAATTAGAATCAATCCCACAAACTCAATGAAACTGGAGTTTTCAATAACCAATGGACGTACATGGCTACTACGTTACCCTGGCAACAGTGGTATAGGTCGGTTTTCAGACCTTATGGATAACGGTAAAGAAATCCTCGGTACAACAGACAAAGGGTTATACTATTCCACAACAGAAGGAAGAGTTTGGATACTCCGTAAACGTTAATATCTACCTATATAGGTTTATCAATATTTGTTGGCAATAATTCATTGTACCAAAACATTCTGTTATGACAGCCCAATAAAGTTTTATGTAAATATAGAAAATTATGGCATCAAATTTATTCGGTCGCTATGTCTGGCTTATTGATACACTACGGAGATATAAACGACTTACATACGAAGAAATCAACCAACTTTGGCAACAAAGTAGATTAAGTTATGGCGAGGGAGACGAGTTACCAATTCGTACTTTCCATAATCACCGCAACGCTATCTTTGACATTTTTGATGTGGAAATAAGATGTGACACAAAAGATTGTTACAAGTATTACATAGACAATCCTGAACGGTTAGAAGGCGATGGGCTGCGCGGCTGGCTTATCGACTCGTACTCTATGCTCAATCAAATCCAAAGTGACCGTAAACTGGAAGGGCGTATCTTATTCGAGGAAATTCCATCAGGACACATTTGGTTAATGACGATGACGAACGCCATCCGTCAGAATCGTGTTCTGACCATAACTCATCAAGGTTTTGCTAAATCCGAAGCAAACACATTTGAAATAGAGCCATATTACTTAAAGGTGGTAAAACGTCGTTGGTATGTTATCGCCAGAAGTCCATATTATTCAGACCGCAATAAGAGGAAAAACGAAGCAGATGGTGGAGACAGAACTACAGATGTTTTCCTTGTATATGCTTTAGATAGGATTTCTGACATACAAGAAACAGATAAAACTTTCACCATGGATGAAAGCTTCAGTATTGAGGAATATTTCAAAGGATGCTGTGGCATCATTACATCTGATGAAGAGCCTATAAAGGTAATAATTAAGGCATATTATAATGGACCAGACTATCTCCGTACTTTACCTTTGCATGAATCGCAGATAGAACTGAAGGCACGTGAAGAAGACGAAGCCTGTTATTTCCAATACAAGATTTGTCCAACTTTTGACTTCTACCAAACTCTGCTTGCACAAGCTGACCAGATTGAGGTAATTGAGCCAGAATGTGTGAGAAAGGAAATGCGGAACTTTGCTAAGAGTTTAATGAATTTCTACAACAAATAACCTCAAACGACATGGAAAAGACAATGCAAAAATTAGATATAACAACCCAGCAAACTTTTGAGGATTTCTGCAAAAGAGAGTTCCCTGGAAAGCGATATAAATGGACTCCAGACTATTGCTTTGTGCAGGCAGGAACTCATCTTAAAGACAATCTGCACTATGAATTTTGGAATGGTCATCTACACTTACACATAGAGGGTGAAAACTGGAGAGGCATCCGTAACTACTTGGCATGGAAAGCTCCCTTCGGAAAGATGGAGGCCCATGATTGGGGTAGAATCAACTGCGACTGGATGTTAAAGAAAAACATTCATACGGAAAAAGACATGTTTGATGCATTCCTTGAAATCAGGGATATTATGGAACATCATATCCTAAATTATGAAGCTACGCTAAACGTTGCCCAGGTAGCAACACCGCAAAACGTCATTGAAGGTCTACACTCTGAAATTCTAACAGTGGAGGATTTATTGGGCAAGCCACTATTCATTCCACATTACCAGCGTCCTTACCGCTGGGAAGAGAAAAACGTAGGCCAACTACTTTGGGATATTCAAATCAACTGGATGACAAACAAAAGTCGATATAGAATTGGTAGCGTTATTTTGCATGACAATGGAGATATGCTGGATATAGTAGATGGCCAGCAACGAATAACCACTATATTGTTGATTCTTGCAGCTTGCAAGAAATCTGTATCACGATTCTCTCTCAAATATAACCATTCCAGCTCTTTCTTGCATATAGAATCCAATTTGAAATATATAAAAGATTGGTTAGAAGAAAATATCCAGCCAAACAGTTTGTATGCTTTCACCGACTATCTGTTAAAAAAATGCGAGTTCGTAATGATTGTAGTAAAAGACCGTTCTGAAGCTTTCCAAATGTTCGATTCCCAGAATGGGCGCGGTAAGGAACTTGAGGCCTATAATCTATTGAAAGCATATCATATCAGAGCGATGGAACAGAACAGCAGAGAAGAAAAAATAAAATGTGACCAACGCTGGGAAGACGCCACCCAGTACGATGCAACTCCCCTCATTCCAGATGATGACAACATAGATATTTTAAAACAGATTTTCGATGAACAGCTTTACCGTTCAAGACGTTGGTCAAGAGGTCATGCTGCCGGCAAATTCTCAAAGAAAAGGATTGATGAGTTCAAGGGATTCACCATTGACAAGAACCATCCTACAATCTATCCCTACCAAAATCCCCAGTTATTACAATATCTTACAGCCAAGTTCTATCATAATACGCTTGAAGGAACAATAGCCACCTCAAACCGTTTTGAGTATGGAGACAGTGATAACATAGACCCATTTGTAAACATCAACCAAACAATCGTCAATGGTAAGTCATTCTTCGATTATATTGAAACATACGTGGAACTTTACAAACAACTTTTCCTTAATCTAGGTTCGTTTCAACTTTCTGAATTCAAACGTTTTTACTACGGATATTGTTTGAACTATGAATGTAATGATAATAAGGCTGAAACAGAGCGTAAATCACCGTTCGCTCATATCCCTAAAGGTGGAGCGACACGAACAGGCGACGGATATTTAAGGGAATTATACAAGTCGCTGATTCTGGTACTGTTTGATAAGTTTGGAGAGAAAGGATTGAACAAATATTATAAAATCCTTTATAGACTGATATATATGACCAGACTGGCATATCACCAAGTAAGATACAGAACTGTTGATGAGCTGCCGCTAAAGAGCCTTGGAGATTGCTTTGCCATTCTTTGTCAAGCTAAAGACTTGACTGATTTACGAAAACTTGAAAGACAGATGCTATCCAACCTGAACAACTTAGAAATCAAATATGATAAGATTGAAAACAAAGTGACATCCTTTATAATACATGGCGACTATGGAAAATAAAGACTTGAACAAAACAATATCACAAATATTTGAATCCCGATACACTATTCCTTTGTATCAGCGAAATTTTGCGTGGCGGGAAGAACAGATTTCACGGCTGCTGAAGGATGTATACAGTTCTTTTCAAAGAAATCCAGAGGGTAACTACTTTATTGGAAGCCTTGTAGTCAGGAAACGTAGAGGCGAAGATTATGAAGTGATTGACGGACAGCAACGACTGACAGTACTTAGCTTGATAACCAGATTGCTTGGTATAGACCATGAACAACGTCTTTCGTATGATTCCCGACCAAATGTAGAGGAGTTTCTTAACGCTTTCTATTCAGGCCGAAACATTCATGAATTAAACCATCCTACAATAACTTATCTAAAAGAAGCTGTTGAGACAATCCAAACAACAAACCTCTGCGATGAATCAGAGGGACGTGAAAGTCTGACCATTTGTGATGACAAAATCAGACAACAATTTGCAGCATATTTTGCCAATCATGTTATTCTTGTCCGTGTTGAAATTCCAGAAGATACTGATGTTGCAGCATATTTCGAGATAATGAACAACCGTGGCGAGCAGCTTCAAGAGCATGAGATTTTGAAGGCATTACTCACTAGCGAAATAAAAGAACCGGATGGAATACATTACGATATAGAGAAACAAAAAGAATTTTCTCTTATATGGGATGCTTGCTCACAGATAGATGAACCTATCCAAAAGGTGTTTAACACTAATAGAAGAAGAATGTATTTTGGTGATAACTACGATGACTTCTGCTTTACGGGGTTAACTTGCGGTGAAAAAGCCGAGCATACAGATGGTTATACTCTTGACGATATCATTAACAACCGCCATAAACAAGACCTAAATGATAAACTTGACAATGTAGCAGACGAAGCTATTGACTTTGCTGATGAAGCAAAGTATTCTTCAATTATAGACTTTCCCAATTTCATTATGCACATATTCAAAGCATTCTATAGTGAAGAATATAGAAATGCCACAAATAGCGATGTGCCATTGGATGCAAAATTCATGCTAAAAGTCTATGATGAAATAAAGGGGCAGATTAACCCTGAAGAGTTCATTTATAACTTGTTCCGCAGCAAGACATTTTTCGACAAGTATGTTGTCAAAACTATAACTACTGATGACAACAATATCGAAGATAATATCTCATGGTCTTTACAAAAAGTAAGACTTAATGGAGAAAACATGTATTTTGTAGGCACATTCAACGAAGATAATTACATGCAAGAGAGAGCATTGAAAATTATCACAATGTTGCAGGTGACATTCCGCTCCCGCAAGTACAAAAATTGGCTACAAGAGGTTATCAAGTGGTTTGCAAAGCAAGATAGTATAACAATCCCCTCCTGCAATTATATAAAACTTTTAGACCGATATATATTACAACGTTATGATGAATACAACTTCGGTCCACGCCAGGTAATAGAAAAGGATGAACCACTCACAGTAGAAAACAGTATTTCGTCAGGTGTAAATACGCCACATTTCCTATTTAACTTTATCGATTATTTGTATTGGGTCGAAAGCCGTAACAGAATTCATGAAATCAAGTTTAGTGAGAGAGTTAAAGATTTTGATTTCAAGTACTGGAATTCTGTTGAACACCATCTGTCTCAGCAGAAGGCTAAAACATTGGAAGGTTCCGAGAACTACATCAATAATTTAGGGAATTTATGTCTTCTGAGTAAAGGAGCAAACTCTCGTTTGAGTGACAGAGATGTAAAAGAGAAAGTACAGTCGTATACTACTTCAAATATGGGGCCTAACCGCCAAATTATATATGCTATAACAGAAGCACACGGTTATGAGTGGAATCACGACTCTATTAAAGACCATTACAATAATCTACTTGACCTTTTACAAAAGAGACAAGAGATTCTCAGTCTATAACCGACGTGTAATCTGACACATAACTCTATAAGCAGCAACAGCCATCAGAAAGAAAGTATAAGAAACAGAATGGGGCGCAACCTACTTGGTTGCACCCCATTTTATTTCCGATTGTTATTTTTAGGCGTTTACTTCACTTCCTCAAAATCAGCATCCTGCACATTATCGCCATGCTTTGTATTATCCTGAGCACCGCCTTGTTGCCCTGCATTCATATCAGGACCAGCTTGTGCACCACCTTGAGCTCCGCTCTGGGCATACATTTCAGCACTTGCAGCCTGGAATGCCGTATTCAGTTCGGCCATGGCAGAGTCTACGGTAGCCAGGTCTTGAGCCTTATGGGCATCTTTCAGCTTCTGCAAAGCAGCTTCAATCGGAGCCTTCTTGTCAGCAGGGAGCTTGTCGCCGAGTTCCTTCAACTGATTTTCGGTTTGGAAAATCATAGAGTCGGCTTGGTTCAGCTTGTCTACTTTCTCACGCTCTTTCTTGTCGGCTTCGGCATTGGCTTCGGCTTCGGCTTTCATCTTTTCGATTTCGTCCTTGCTCAAACCGCTGGAAGCTTCGATACGGATGGCTTGTTCCTTGCCGGTAGCCTTATCTTTGGCAGATACCTTCAAGATACCGTTGGCATCGATATCGAACGTTACCTCAATCTGAGGAATACCGCGACGTGCCGGAGCAATACCTGTCAGGTTGAACTGGCCGATTGACTTGTTCTGTGCAGCCATCGGACGCTCACCCTGCAATACGTGGATGGTAACCTCCGTCTGATTGTCGGCGGCAGTAGAGAATGTTTCGCTCTTCTTGCAGGGGATGGTAGTGTTGGCATCAATCAGCTTCGTCATCACACCACCCATAGTCTCGATACCCATAGACAGCGGAGTAACATCCAACAACACAACGCCCTTGATTTCATCCGTCAAAACGGCACCTTGCACGGCAGCACCTACGGCTACTACCTCATCCGGATTCACACCCTTGGAAGGAACTTTTCCGAAGAAGTCTTCTACCAACTTCTGTACAGCCGGGATACGTGAAGAACCACCTACAAGGATTACTTCATCGATGTCCGCATTGTTCAGGCCAGCATCGCTCATAGCCTTCTTACACGGTTCCAAACAAGCCTGAATCAAGTTGTGAGCCAGAGCCTCGAACTTGGCACGGGTCAACGTCTTCACCAAGTGCTTGGGCACACCGCCTACGGGCATGATGTACGGCAAGTTGATTTCAGTGCTTGTAGAAGAGGACAGCTCAATCTTAGCCTTCTCGGCAGCTTCCTTCAGACGTTGCATAGCCATCGGGTCTTGAGTCAAGTCGGCACCTTCGTCGTTCTTGAACTCCTGAACCAGCCAGTCGATGATTACCTGGTCGAAGTCGTCACCACCCAGGTGAGTATCACCGTTGGTTGACAATACTTCGAACACACCGCCACCGAATTCAAGGATAGAGATATCGAATGTACCACCACCAAGGTCGAATACGGCAACCTTCATGTCCTTGTGAGACTTGTCGATACCGTAAGCAAGAGCTGCGGCAGTCGGTTCGTTCACAATACGCTTCACTTCAAGACCTGCAATCTGTCCGGCTTCCTTTGTAGCCTGACGTTGGGAGTCTGAGAAGTATGCGGGGACGGTAATTACAGCTTCTGTCACTTCTTGTCCCAGATAGTCCTCGGCAGTCTTTTTCATCTTCTGCAGAATCATTGCAGAGATTTCCTGCGGAGTATAGAGACGTCCGTCGATGTCTACACGCGGAGTATTGTTGTCACCCTTTACTACTTTATAAGGCATGCGGCCGATTTCTTTCTGCACCTGGTCCCAGTTTTCGCCCATGAAACGTTTGATGGAGAAAACCGTACGGGTGGGGTTCGTGATAGCCTGACGCTTGGCAGGATCACCGATTTTACGTTCGCCACCATCAACAAATGCTACTACTGAAGGAGTGGTGCGCTTACCTTCACTGTTTGCAATTACTACAGGTTCGTTACCTTCGAATACTGCAACGCAAGAGTTTGTTGTTCCTAAGTCAATACCAATAATTTTTCCCATGATCGTTATTTTTTTATTTGTTATTATTCTGTTTCGACGTCCGCCTCAGTGGCAGACGCCAATAAAAAGACAAACGTTGTGCCAAATTGTTCAGAGCAGCCGCAGATTTATACTTGTGGCAGTTTATCTGTCAGTTTGGCAGAATTAAAATCATTTTTTCTGTCGGAAATTACCATTTGTTAATTTCCATTCCATTCAAAAGCTCTACTTTTGTCGCCCGAATCAGAGATAATAAAACATGAACAGCATTAATCATTTTTCTTGCATACCTTTAACCGTTCCTCCATGGAGGAAATATTGTTCCACCGTGGAGAAAATATCATTCCACCACGAGGGAAATATCGTTCCACCATGGTGGAACGATTAAGGATTAGTTAACATTGGGCTTAATCGCAGCACGGAAATGATTGGTTTTCACATATAAAGAAATAAATAAGATGAGTATGGAAAAGATGAGAGACAGTATCGACTTCAAGAACACGGACATCAAGACATTGTTCCGCAAACTATTGCTCCCTACTGTACTGGGGATGATTTTCTCCGCACTATTCGTTATCACCGACGGCATCTTTGTCGGAAAAGGAATTGGCAGTGATGCTTTGGCGGCGGTCAACATTGTGGCACCGCTATGGTTGTTTTCTACGGGTGTGGGACTTATGTTCGGTGTCGGAGCCTCTGTGGTAGCCTCCATTCATCTGTCACACGGGAAGGTCAAGGTGGCACGCATCAATATCACACAGTCGGTAGTCATATCTTCCTTGTTGCTGATGTGCACCTCCGCCCTATTCTGTTCATTTGCTCCGCAGGTGGTAAAGCTGCTCGGAGGGTCTGAACGGCTCACGCCATTGGCTGTGGAATACATGCTTTGGTTTGTGCCTTTCTCTCTGTTCACGGCATTGCTCAATTCGGGTATGTTTTTCTTGCGGCTGGACGGTTCGCCCAACTTCGCCATGATGTGCAATGTGGTGGCTGCCGTTCTGAACATCCTATTGGATTATCTGTTCATCTTTCCCTTTGGCTGGGGAATGTTCGGTGCCGCATTGGCAAGTGCTATAGGCACTACGGTAGGCGCATTGATGATAGTATTCTATCTGATGCGCCGCCGATGCGCACTGCGCTTCCACCCCATTAAGATGAGCCGGAAAAGCATGCAACTGATGCGCCGCAACATTGGCTATATGTGCCGATTGGGTTCCTCCGCCTTCTTGTGCGAGGTGGCGATTGCCTGCATGATGTTTGTCGGCAACCAGGTGTTCATCCATTATCTGAAGGAAGACGGAGTGGCGGCATTCAGCATCGCCTGCTATTTCTTTCCTATTATATTTATGGTATATAATGCCATTGCACAGTCGGCACAGCCGATTATCAGTTATAACTACGGCCTGAACGAGAGCCTGCGTGTCCGCCGAGCCTACTTGCTGGCACTGAAAACCGCCATAGGCTGCGGTGTATGTTTTGCCCTGGTCACAATATTCTGCAGTCCTGAAATTGTCGGCATGTTCATAGACGGCAGTTATCCGGCTTATGACATAGCGGTAAAAGGGTTGCCTTTGTATGCCACCGGCTTCGTGTTCTTTGCCGTCAACATCGTATCCATCGGCTATTTCCAGAGTGTGGAGCGTGCCAAATACGCCACAGTTATCACCCTGCTGCGTGGTTTTATCCTGCTGACAGCCTGCTTTTTCGGACTGCCCCTGCTACTGGGAGACCAGGGAATCTGGCTTGCCACTCCTCTTGCAGAAATGCTGACAACCCTCTTTATCCTCGTGATTTACATATCCGGGAAAAAGGAGTATAAAGAAAAATCCGTATCTTTAGACAAGATGGGCTGCACCCCAACATAACTTTTTCATGCAAGCATAAAAGTTCTGTCTTCGGTTTGCATTATCTTTGCATCATGGAAACTATGATAAAGAAATTCTGCAAGAAGTATAAACTACCGGAAAACACTTTGCACGAACTTCTGTCACACATGGCAGAAGTTCGTTTCAGCAAGGGAGAACTCATTATCAGCGAAGGGGAAAGAAACAGCAACTTCTATCTTTTGAAGAAAGGCATCTGGCGCGCCTACTACCTGACAGACGGCACGGAAAACTCCCTTTGGTTCGCCGCACCGGGCGACACAGCTTTCTCATCGTGGGGATATGTGGACGGCGAGGTTTCCCCCATCAACATCGAATCAGTGAACGAGAGCATCGCCTATTGTATCAGTAAGCCTGAGCTGGAAGCCCTTTTTTCGTATTCCATAGATATGGCCAACTTCGGCAGAAGAATCTTTGAACGGGAAATTCTGTCGGTAGACAGTTCTACAGTAGCCTACGGCACCCCTCCCACTGCAAAAGAAAGGTACATGACGCTGATGGAAGAGAATCCGGAACTGCTGCAGGATGTACCGCTCAAGTATCTGGCTTCTTATCTCTACATCACTCCGCAATCCCTGAGCCGGATACGCGCAGGATTAAAGAAAAGGTAAAAGACCATTTTATGTCAAGATGCAAAAAAGAGGGTGTGTCGAAATTGGTATTCACCACAGATTACACAGATTTGCACAGATAAGCATCTTTGATTATCAGTAGATTAAGCTCATTCTGTGTTAATCCGTGTAATCTGTGGTGAATTTTGACACACCCCTTTTATTATTTCAATCTATCTTGTCAGTTCTTCACCAACACCATCACCAGGTTATTGTCAGCATCGTACAGCCCGATGCCTCCGCCTGCCAGCTTGCCAAAAGACTGAACGGAATTCAAGGCTTTCAGCACACGGCCTTCCACCTCCATATCAGGGCATGCCATCATGGTACTGATAACTTGCGGGAAAGAGATTGCCGACGGATTTTCATCATCAACCTGGAAAGCGCCGTTAATCAAATTGCAACCCGCATTACCGTGCAAGCGCTTTTCTGCAATATTAAATTCAATGAACGGCTGCTTCTCCATTCCGTCGGGAATAGCCTCGCCCGCAGCCTCACTAATTATCCACTTTCCTTCCAAATCAGACAACTTGGAAACGGATTCTTTCTTCTGCAACACGACTATGGGACGATTGGAAGCACCGCATAAAGCTATGTTTTCCTTTCCCAGCTTCTTATACTTTTTCACTTTGTTCAAAGCCGACAATACATTATTTTCCACAGTCATATCCGGACAAGCCATACGGGTACTTGCCAAAGCGCCAAGGTCAATCGTACCGGGTTTGGCATTCACGTCAAACGAACCCATCATACGGTTGCAACCACTGTTGCCAAATACTTTTCCAGTCTTTGTGTCAAAACCGATATAGGGAAATTCCTGTCCCGGAGCAGGGACTACAGCAGTACCATTCACTTCAATAATATTCCACTCACCGCTGATGGAAGAAAGAGTTGCGGCATTTTTGGTTGATGCACAAGAAGACAAGCCCATCAATACGCTTGCCATGCATAGGGAAACAAATACTTTTTTCATTGTTATTCGTTGTTTAAGTTAATTTATTCAAGGGACAAATATACAAAAATAACCCAAATGCAAGTAATTTGTTTAATATTTGAAGCATTTACCCCAAAGTATTTAGCAGGATTTTAATGTTTATCTAAGAATTAACCCTTATATTTGCTCTCCGTATTTTTTATAAACCTAATATAATAATATAGTACAAAGAAATGGGTAAAGTTCTTATTATCGGTGCAGGCGGTGTAGGTACCGTTGTTGCGCACAAAGTGGCTCAAAATCCTGATGTGTTTACAGAAATCATGATAGCCAGCCGCACCAAGTCCAAATGTGACGCTATTGTCAAGGCAATCGGTAACCCGAACATCAAAACCGCCCAGGTAGATGCCGACAGCGTGGACGAACTGGTAGCACTCTTCAATAGTTTCAAACCCGAAATCGTCATCAACGTAGCCCTCCCCTACCAAGACCTCACCATCATGGAGGCTTGCCTGCAAAGCGGGGTCAACTATCTGGATACCGCCAATTATGAGCCGAAAGATGTTGCCCACTTTGAATACAGTTGGCAATGGGCCTATAAGAAACGCTTCGAAGATGCCGGACTGACCGCCATCCTCGGTTGCGGTTTCGACCCGGGAGTGAGCGGCATCTATACTGCATACGCCGCCAAACATCATTTTGACGAAATACAATATCTGGACATCGTGGACTGCAATGCCGGAAATCATCATAAAGCATTCGCCACCAACTTCAATCCGGAAATCAACATCCGTGAGATTACACAAAACGGACGCTATTATGAAAACGGAGAATGGGTGACAACCAAGCCGCTGGAAATCCACAAAGACCTGACTTATCCGAACATCGGTCCACGCGACTCCTACCTGCTCTATCACGAAGAACTGGAGTCTCTGGTGAAGAATTTCCCCACCATCAAGCGTGCACGCTTCTGGATGACGTTTGGACAAGAGTACTTGACCCACCTGCGCGTCATCCAAAACATCGGCATGGCACGCATAGACGAAGTAGAATACAATGGCATGAAGATTGTCCCCCTGCAATTCTTGAAAGCCGTCCTCCCCAACCCGCAAGACCTGGGCGAGAACTACGAAGGCGAAACCTCCATCGGTTGCCGTATCCGCGGTCTGAAGGATGGCAAAGAGCGTACCTACTATGTATATAATAATTGCAGCCACCAGGAGGCATACAAGGAAACCGGCATGCAGGGCGTAAGCTATACCACCGGTGTGCCCGCCATGATAGGCGCTATGATGTTCCTCAAAGGATTGTGGAAAAAGCCGGGTGTATGGAATGTAGAAGAATTCAATCCCGACCCGTTCATGGAGCAGCTGAACAAACAAGGGTTGCCTTGGCATGAGATTATCGACGGAGATTTGGAAGTTTGATATTTTTTTAGGCACGGATTACGCGGATTACGCGGAAAAGGAAAATAAAATCCGTGAAATCCGCGTAATCCGCGCCTAAAAAATAATTAAACATTAATCATTAATAAAATGAATATAGGAGATAAAGCACCCGAAATATTGGGTATCAACGAAAAAGGTGAAGAAATTCGCTTGAGTGACTATAAGGGAAAGAAGATTGTACTTTACTTCTACCCCAAAGACATGACATCCGGCTGCACGGCACAAGCCTGCAACCTGCGGGATAATTATGCCGACCTGCGCAAAGCCGGTTATGAAGTCATCGGCGTCAGTGTGGACAGCGAAAAGTCACACCAGAAATTTATTGAGAAAAACAATCTGCCTTTTACCCTGATTGCAGACACCGACAAGAAGCTGGTAGAACAATTTGGAGTATGGGGCGAAAAAAGCATGTATGGCCGCAAATATATGGGAACGTTCCGCACAACTTTCATCATTAATGAAGAAGGTATTGTAGAGCGCATCATCACTCCGAAAGAAGTGAAGACCAAAGACCATGCGGCACAAATTTTATAATCATTAAACATTAACAACGTGGCAAAAAAAGACGAACTGAATTTTGAAAATGGCAGCAATCTGGCATCAGGCGAAAAGCTGAAAGCCTTGCAGGCTGCCATGGACAAGATAGAAAAGAGCTTTGGTAAAGGCTCTATCATGAAAATGGGCGACGAAAGCGTCGAACAAGTAGAAGTTATTCCCACAGGTTCCATCGGCCTCAATGTGGCTCTTGGTGTGGGAGGATATCCCCGCGGACGTATCATCGAGATTTACGGCCCGGAATCTTCCGGTAAGACAACCCTTGCCATTCATGCCATCGCTGAAGCGCAAAAGGCAGGAGGCATTGCCGCATTCATTGATGCAGAACATGCTTTCGACCGCTTCTATGCGGCAAAACTGGGTGTGGATGTGGACAATCTGCTGATATCACAGCCGGACAACGGCGAACAAGCGCTGGAAATCGCAGAGCAACTGATCCGTTCCTCCGCTATTGACATCATTGTAGTGGATTCTGTGGCTGCCTTGACCCCGAAAGCTGAAATTGAAGGCGATATGGGTGACAACAAAGTAGGTCTACAAGCCCGACTCATGTCACAAGCCTTGCGTAAACTGACGGCAGCTGTCAGCAAAACACGCACCACTTGTATCTTCATCAACCAGTTGCGCGAAAAAATCGGTGTCATGTTCGGCAATCCCGAAACAACTACCGGCGGTAATGCACTGAAGTTCTATGCCTCCGTACGTCTTGACATCCGTGGAAGCCAAGCCATCAAGAACGGCGATGAAGTAATCGGCAAGCAGACCAAAGTGAAAGTTGTGAAGAACAAGGTAGCTCCTCCTTTCCGTAGAGCGGAATTCGACATCATGTTCGGTGAAGGCATCTCCCGTGCAGGCGAAATCATTGACTTGGGTGCAGAGCTTGGTATCATCAAGAAAAGCGGCTCATGGTTCAGCTATAACGAGACGAAAATTGCCCAGGGACGCGACGCCGCCAAGCAGGTCATCCTTGACAATCCGGAACTGGCAGAAGAGCTGGAAGGGCTTATCTTTGCAGAATTGAGAAAAGACAAATAACAAAAAAGAGGGTGTCAAAATTCACCACAGATTACACGGATTAACACAGAATGAACTTAATCTACTGATAATCAAAGATGCTTATCTGTGCAAATCGGTGTAATCTGTGGTGAATACCAGTTTCGACACATCCTCTTCCCTAAAAGGTTATCGCTTCCTATTCCATCTTTTCCAAACGTTCTTCCAAAGCCTCCATGCTTTTTTCAAAACGTTTCCATGTATCGGTATCCATTTGTTCTTTCAGATACTTGTTATCTTTCAGCTTAGCTACATTTTCCAGCCCTTTCAATGCCAGTTCTTGCGAATGCTTCAATTCTCCAAGCCAATCGCGGTTCTTCAGCTTCTCTATCTCTGCCCAGTTTATATCCGGAAGCTGTATATTCACATTGTTCCCATTCCAGCTGGTATTCTGATACATCATGATATTCTGTATATCCTTCAAAGTCATATCACCTTCCAGATAAACAAATTTCAAAGTGGCTGCACCATCTACAATCATAATCAGCTCCTTCACCTTTTCCCCTTTACGGCTCATGTAGAATTCAGAACTGGAAACTGTCCCCTTCTGCTTCATCAGCAATTCATATCTGGAAGACTGCACCAAAGAACGGAGATCCTTACGCATTTCTTTCTTTACATTATTATCCATTGTAGAAAGTACCTGCACGGAGTTCAACTGTCCGGACACTTTCCCAATATAAACATCTTTAGTAAACAAGTTGGGATTCGTTTCTATCATTGCCTTGGATATGTAGACGGACGACACGCCTTTCATATCTCCATACTTGTTGAATAGGTTCTTCTGTGCCTGGCAAAGCAAAGGCAACATCAGCAGTACACCTGCCAAAATCATTTTCATTGTTTTCATATCAGATTATTGTTGAATTTCTTTTCTTATTTCCTGGTTCACCTTCGTTACGTCTATCCGCGTTTCCTCTATCTGTTCAATTCCCTTGTTCAGATTCGCAGACACCTCGATTAAAGTGGCCTGCAATGCCTTATAAGCAGCTTCCGGATCAGAGAAAGTGTCCTGAGGCGTAGGAGGGCGCATATCCTCCCCCATGTTCGTAATGCCATAACCTACACCTACAAGAACCAGAATGGTGGCAGCAATACCTCCTATCCAGCGCCAATTACGTTTGGCCTTGTTCCGGTGGAAAAAACGTTGTTCTTCTTCAGCCTTTTCATCAATCATCCGGCTCAATTTATCCTCCAATCCGGCGGGAACATTATCCACCACTTCCCCGGGAAAAAAGCTGAGAAAGAGTTTCTTGTCCTTCCGCAAGTGCTCGGGCACTTCTTCGGTTCTGAAAGCTTCCTTCAACAACTCTTCTTCCTGCTCGTTGGTATTCCCTTCATAAAATTCGGCGAGCAGCCTTTCAATTTCCTCGACTTTCATAGTTACTCCATTTATTAAATTCCTCACGTATCTTTTTTCTTGCCCGGGACAACAGTACGCGGACATTGGTAGCATTCAATCCCGTGACCTGCTCTATCTCTTCATAAGAACATCCCTTGACATCACGCAACGTTACTATTTTCTGCTGTTGCACCGGCAGATGGGCAATGATATGCCTTACCTGCTGCGCTTCATCCCTCACTTCAAAGTTATCTGCTTGAGACACATTATGCACTTCGGCCAACTCCACACTCTGCCTGCTCAAAGTATACTTTCCCGAACGAAGCAAATCAAAGCACATATTTTTCACCAGAGTAACGCTGAATGCTTCCGGATTACTGATAATGGCCAGTCCTTCCCGCTTGTCCCACAACTTCAGATAAGCTTCCTGCACCAAATCTTCAGCGTCGGCAGCATTCTCCAATAGCCTATAAGCTATGCAGTACAACTTGCGATGATATGGCAGAAACTCTTTTTTAAAACTTTCAGCGTCCATGGGCTATTTATCAATAGTAGATTTCTGTTTATACCCTTCAGACGTAGGGGGAAAGGATTTTGTTACACGACCAGAAAGAAAAAATGGGAAAAAATGAAAACACCAATAGCACCAGTCCAAGAGTGCGTTTATTTCAAGACATCAGCAATCCTCTTTTTGAGATTCAATTTCGCAATGTCTTCAGGCTTCAGCTCAAGCTCCACCAACACCTTCGCTGTGGAGACCCTGTATTCCTGCTCTAACGTATCATAATTTATCTGTTCCTTATGAATGGAATACAACAAAGCAAAATCGTAGTTCAAGGCACGTGAGACATTATACAACGTATCCGTATCAATACTTTTTCTCGTAAGCATATAGTCTACACTTTGAGGCTTAACTTTCAGTCTTCGTGCAAGTTCCGCCTTGGTAACTTGCTGTTCAAGCATCACGTTCTTGATTATCTCTCCGATGTATATATTACTTTTTTCCATTTATATGAAGATACAAATTAATCATTCATATTATAAGGAACACCAGTACCAATTTGTCTGTATATACCGCTCTTTTTATTCATAATTTGTTTGTTTTATCAAATATTTTATGATACCTTTGCAACATATTCATATAAACAAACAAATAATATCTGCTATCATGAATTTACTGACATGTATTCTCATAGCCATCCCTATCGGCATTATTTTTATTATGCTATGGATATACAATGACTACCGGAAATATAAGAAGAAAAATAAGCTTGTCATTTTGCTGTTTCTCCTATTCCCAACCACTTTATCTGCACAATACGTTGATGCAGGATGCCAAGTATCCTTTAAATGGCTGGAGAACCAAAAAGGGAAATTAGAGTATACAAAAGATGGGGTTACTTATAAGTTTATTCCAAACGACTCCCAATGGGAAATTATAATTTGCAACAACTCTTCAGAAGATATCCGAATAAACTGGAAAAATATGCAATTCATTGTGGATGGAAGAAGCTCAGAAGTCAAATACCCCATACTGACAGAAGCGGAAACGCCCTTTGCAATTATAAAAAGCCAAGCAGAAACAAGCCAAAAGATTGGCGTGACAACTTATACAGCAAATAAAGCAAACTCTCGAATATACAACAAGAAAGATATTCGGAAAGGAAGGAATTCCTCCATTACTATTATCCTTCCCATATCTATCGGTAAGCATCCTCAATTCTTCACCTCTTTCGACTTTATCATCAAAAAAGTAAACTAACTGTCAAAAGAAATACACACCCCGGTTATCCCGAGATGTGTATTCGTCTATATATCCAATGAGGAAAGAAATACATTACAAGAATCCTACCGTCTTCTTCAACCGGAAGTTATACTTCAAGAACTGCCGGACCGATGCAATCAGAACAAGTAGATATATGCCAACGTGCTCACACTAATCACTATCCACAACAAGGTGCCTTGTATCAAGGGCCTGATGCCTACTGCCTTCAGTACATCACGTGACAGAGAGGCACCGATAAAGAACAGAGTGATAGTCAGCGTCTTGCGGGCCAAAGAATTGATTCCCTCCCCAATCATGGCACCCGTTTCGGTAGTGCCCAGCACATAAGTATTGAAAATCATAGCCAGCACAAAGAAGAAGATGAACCAGGGAATACTGATTTTCTGTCCTTTACTCTTAAAGATGAACGAAGTTACCAAAGCCAAAGGAATAATCCATAAGGCACGTGTCAGCTTTATAGTCGTTGCCACCTTCAGGGCCTCCTCGCCATATGCGGCACCTGCCCCCACTACCGAACTCGTATCATGTATGGCAATGGCCGCCCATGTGCCGAACTCATGCTGGCTCATGTTCAAAGCGTGGCCTATCATCGGAAAAACAAACAATGCAATGGCATTCAATATAAAGATGGTGCCCAATGCCACAGACATCTCGCTATCCTTTGCCTTCAATACCGGACCCACAGCCGCAATGGCACTGCCTCCGCAGATAGCCGTACCGGAGCTGATAAGATAAGAAGTGTCACGGTCCACTTTCAGGAACTTACGTCCTATGAGCCAGCCTATGAGCAATGTCCCTACTACAGAAATAATCGTGAACTCCATTCCCTCCTTGCCCGAAGCCAGGGAAGCCTGCAGATTCATTCCAAATCCTAACCCTACAACAGAGTATTGCAATAGATACTTTGAAGTCTTCTTATTGAACTTCGGATGTGCCTGCCCACACAACAATGCAAAGGCCAACCCCAAGAACAACGCCAACGGTGGAGTGACCCACGCCGAATAGGCATGCATACCGGGCACATAATCCAGCAGCAGAAAGAAGGAGAGGACAACCAGAAGAGATACATAAATAAATTTATTATTACTTTGAAGAAAAGGCATATTAATGCTTTTAGCCAAAACTCGATTTGAAGCCATACTGTTTACTTTACTATATTACTAATGTTTATTCCTTAATTTTCCGGGTACAAAGGTAGTTCTATTTTAGTACACCCGCCAATCGTTTCTACTTATAGACTATAACTTATTGTTATCGGGACATAAACATATAGTTCATAAAAGCTTGTGACAATCCTCCTTCCTGCCCTTGCAACTGGACAAAGCAGAAGTCGCGAAGCATGGGCATATCCTTTATCTCGACCACGCGGAAAGTGCCTGCCGCCAGTTCCTTGCAGATGGAACGGATAGACACGATTCCCATGCAATCGGAGTTTTCAAGAAAGAGCTTGATGCTTTCGGTACTACCCAGGTACATCAGTACATGGAGTGAGGCAAGCTTGACGCCGTGCTTCTGGAGTGAGCGTTCTATCACGTCCAGCGTACCCGAACCGCGCTCACGGAGCACTAAAGGAATAGCGGGCAAATCCTGGGGAGTAATCTCTTCGGGCAACTGCAAACGGCTTTTGGAATGGACTACCGCTACCAGTTCATCCTCAAGAAAAGTAGTGTACTTCAGATTGGGAAGGCGGAAAACCCCTTCCACCAATCCCAAGTCAATGCGGTGTTCCTGCAAAGCGGCTTCTATTTCCCGGGAATTTCCATTGAGCAAGGACAAGTTGACCTGCGGAAACTTGCCGATAAAACTGCCCAGCAACGGAGGAAGCACATACTGCGCAATGGTAGTGCTGGCTCCCAACTTGAGTTCGCCAATATATTCGTTATGTAACAAGTGCATTTCATATTCCAGCCGTTTATAGTCCTCCAATATCCGTTCGCAATGCTCCAAAAGCAGCCGGCCCGACTCGGTCAGACTGATTTTACTTCCCTGCCGGTCGAAAAGCCTCGTCTGGTAAGTGGCCTCCAGCTCCTGGATATGCTTGGTTATAGCCGGCTGACTTACAAACAACTCTTGCGAAGCCTTTGTAAAACTCAAGTTCTTGGCAACAGACTGAAACACTTTTAAACGGAAATCACTCATATACTTCTTATATCTTATAACTCGTCAGACTTGATGCCGAAAGCATGCGCCAAAGAATAGAACACCGGCTCCAGGCGGCAATACACCGGGCTCAGAGGTTCCTCCGTAATGAAGTACACAGCTTTGCCCCGTTCTTCTTCATTCTTGTCTTTGAAGAAACCCGCCAGCTTCTCCTCCACTCCATTACCATATACCTGATGGAAAGGCAACAACATCAAACACTTCACATCTGCAGAATCAAGCGCCAGGTTCATCAGGTCAAGAAACAGCTCTTCGGTCGAGACTAAACCGGAAGAGGTGACGGAAGAAAATGCAAATTCGCCCAGCGGCGTACGGCATGCCTGGTGATTCAGTTTATTCACATCGGATGGTTCACAACACTTCAGCACGTCCGCTGCCGGAGTATGCACCAGCAACACTTCCACCTCATTTTCTTGTTCTCTCAAGCCGGCGTCCAATGCCAGATAGCTCAACCATGCCGGCAGGTCAACATCGGGTAGCTTCCGTCCCAACTTACCTTCCAAAAAGTTCTTTGCACCATATACCACTTCATTCAGAAATGCAACATCTATCAATATCACATTTGCCGGAAACTTTATCTTATCCTCCATTATCTCCTATCTTAATACATAATTATACATAATGCTCCTCTGCAAGCAGAGCTCCGAAAACCTACCACACAGAAAGCACAAAACTTTGAAGCAGTAAAAGTACGACAAATTTATCAATAACTTGTATCATCCCAAGCAATTAATCTATATCTCCGAAGCGGAAAGAGAATATCCTTCCCCCACAACACGGAAACCTTGGAGCTGGAACACGAAGACTTAGCTACTAAAACATATAGCCCCTCACTACATGAGATGCACATCTCGCACTACCTAACATATACATCTCGTCATGCATGAGATGCACATCTCATGCATGACACCCTTATTTGTCATTCTCTTTATCCAATAGAGTTTAATACGAAAAGAAACTTTGCTCCAACTTCTTATCTAAAAAAGTAGAAAGAAACAAAACGACTGATTTACAGACAATTTGTCATTTTACAAGATTTATATGCAGACAATTTGTCCGAAATGTGCCAATGGCAAATCTTTTGCGCCTTCCCAAGTGTTATGAAACTGATAAAATAGAAAGGAGAACAAAATATGAACTTTAACAACTTTACCATTAAAGCGCAAGAAGCAGTGCAGGAGGCTGTGAACCTGGTACAAAGCCGTGGACAACAGGCCATCGAGCCCGTGCATGTGCTTCAAAGCGTAATGAAAGTGGGTGAAAATGTCACCAACTTCATCTTCCAGAAGCTGGGCATGAACGGTCAGCAGATAGCACTTGTACTGGACAAGCAAATTGATTCTCTGCCCAAGGTATCCGGCGGAGAGCCATACCTGAGCCGTGAAACGAACGAAGTGTTCCAGAAGGCCACCCAATATTCCAAGGAAATGGGTGATGAATTCGTCTCCCTGGAACCGGTACTGCTGGCTTTGCTGAATGTGAAAAGCACTGCATCCACCATTCTGAAAGATGCCGGGATGACGGAACGCGAACTGCGGGAAGCCATCAACGAACTGCGAAAAGGAGAAAAAGTAACTTCACAATCCAGCGAAGACACTTACCAGTCATTGGAAAAGTATGCCATCAATCTGAACGAAGCAGCCCGCAGCGGCAAACTGGATCCCGTCATCGGCCGTGACGAAGAGATACGGCGTGTCCTGCAGATTCTGAGCCGGCGTACCAAGAACAACCCGATTCTTATCGGTGAACCGGGTACCGGTAAAACGGCCATCGTAGAGGGACTTGCCCACCGTATCTTGCGTGGAGACGTCCCCGAGAACTTGAAGAACAAACAAGTCTACTCCCTGGATATGGGTGCACTGGTGGCCGGCGCCAAGTACAAAGGCGAATTTGAAGAACGTCTGAAGGCCGTTATCAACGAAGTGAAGAAGTCGGAAGGAGACATTATCCTCTTCATTGATGAAATCCATACCTTGGTGGGTGCCGGCAAGGGCGAAGGTGCCATGGATGCCGCCAACATCTTGAAACCCGCCTTGGCACGCGGTGAACTGAGGAGCATCGGGGCCACTACCCTCGATGAATATCAGAAGTATTTCGAAAAGGACAAAGCGTTGGAACGCCGCTTCCAGATTGTCATGGTGAACGAACCGGACACGCTGAGCACCATCTCCATTCTGCGTGGTCTGAAGGAACGTTATGAGAACCATCACCACGTACGGATTAAGGACGATGCCATCATCGCCGCCGTAGAGTTGAGCAACCGTTACATCACCGACCGTTTCTTGCCGGACAAGGCTATCGACCTGATGGACGAAGCCGCTGCCAAACTGCGTATGGAAGTCGATTCCGTTCCGGAAGAACTGGACGAAATCTCGCGTAAGATAAAGCAGCTGGAGATTGAACGCGAAGCCATCAAGCGCGAAAACGACAAGCCCAAACTGGAACAAATCGGCAAAGAACTTGCCGAGCTGAAGGAGCAGGAAAACTCGTACAAAGCGAAATGGCAAAGTGAAAAGACCCTTGTCAACAAAATCCAGCAGAATAAGGTGGAAATAGAGAACCTGAAGTTCGAGGCCGACAAAGCAGAACGGGAAGGCGACTATGGCCGGGTGGCCGAAATCCGTTACGGCAAACTGCAAGCGCTGAACCAGGAGATTGAAGAAACGCAGCAAAAACTGCACGAAATGCAGGGTGACAAGGCCATGATTAAAGAGGAAGTGGACGCTGAAGACATCGCCGACGTAGTATCCCGCTGGACCGGCATACCGGTAAGCAAGATGCTGCAAAGCGAAAAGGACAAACTGTTGCATCTGGAAGCGGAACTGCACCAGCGGGTTATCGGGCAGGACGAAGCCATCGAGGCCGTATCCGATGCCGTACGCCGCAGCCGTGCCGGACTGCAAGACCCGAAACGTCCTATCGGCTCATTCCTTTTCCTGGGAACCACCGGTGTAGGTAAGACGGAATTGGCAAAGGCACTGGCGGAGTTCCTCTTTGACGACGAGACGATGATGACCCGTATCGACATGAGCGAGTATCAGGAGAAACACAGCGTTTCCCGTCTGGTAGGAGCGCCTCCGGGATATGTGGGCTACGATGAAGGCGGACAACTGACAGAAGCCGTAAGGCGGAAACCGTATTCTGTCGTCCTGTTCGACGAAATCGAAAAAGCGCATCCGGACGTATTCAACATCTTGCTGCAAGTGCTGGATGACGGACGTCTGACAGACAATAAAGGACGTACGGTCAACTTCAAGAATACGATTATCATCATGACCTCCAACATGGGCAGCGGCTATATCCAAAGCCAGATGGAGAAGCTCAACAGTAGCAATAAGGAGCAAATCGTAGAGGAAACCAAGAAGGAAGTGATGAATATGCTGAAAAAGACCATCCGCCCGGAATTCTTGAACCGTATCGACGAAACCATCATGTTCTTGCCACTGACAGAGCCCGAAATCAAACAGATTGTAATGCTCCAAATCAAGAGTGTGCAGAAGATGCTTTCCGGTAACGGCGTGGAACTTGTTCTGACAAATGCCGCCATAGACTTCCTTGCCAATGCAGGGTATGACCCTGAATTCGGCGCCCGTCCGGTGAAACGTGCCATCCAGCACTATTTGCTGAACGACTTGTCGAAGAAGCTGCTGGCTCAGGAAGTAGACCGCAGCAAGCCTATTACAGTGGATGCCAATACCACTGACGACGGACTGGTTTTCAGAAATTAAAAGCAATCCGTATCCCCCAATAAAAGAGGCGATTCCCGACTATTGAGAATCGCCTCTTTTATTTTGTATTTCAATCCTTCTCCGATTACTCGGCCTTGCTTTCCTCCTTCGTTTCTGCCGCAGGAGTTTCTTCAAAATCCGTCATACCGCTTGCCACCAGCAAATTATACCAAACAATCAATTTCTTGATGTCGGACGGATATACGCGGTCGCGATCGAAGGTAGGCAATACCTCTGCCAGGTAAGCACGCAAGTCGTCAGCAGTAGCTTTCTTCAAATCCAGCACTACGGCAGCACCATTTTCCTTTTTCTTCATGGAAAGAAACACTTCCTTCAAAGGAACATCTTCCGTATCTGTATACATGGCGATATCGCCCAAAGAAATAATCTTCTCATTACCATAGGCAGGGAAACGCTTCTTGTCTGCAAGCGACTCTACAATCAACATATTTTTTCCCTGAGAAACAAGCTTATACAATCCCGGTTTACCGGAAATGGACAAAATAGTCTTCAACATAATATATTCTGTTTTGATGATTAGTAGTTATTTTTTTCGGGGGGCAAAGATAATGTAAGCCGAAGACAATACAAAATAAGCTTGCTTATTTTTATTGTTAAGGAGATGCCTATTTGCGTAACAGATAGTGCATTTTTTCAGATAGCGAACCGATTAGCTCTAAAACTTGCGGAATCAATGGGGTTTCGCCATCATTTACAATGACAAAATCTGCATATTTACGCTTTTCTTCGTCATTCATCTGGCTACGGATACGCTTTTCTATCAATTCGCGCGAGGAAGCATCCCGCCGGACGGCACGTAAAATGCGCACCTCTTCGGGCGCATAGACCATAACAATAGCATCCACTTCACCCGCAAACCCCGCTTCGACCAGAATGGCCGATTCTATACCGACAATGGGAAAAGCGGTGCGGCATTGTGTCCACCGCCTGAAATCCTCCTTTACACGAGGATGCACAATACAGTTGATTTCTTTGGCATGCTCCGGACTACCGAAAAGATAAGACGCCAACAAAGGCTTGTTCAGCGTGCCACCGGCATACACTTCCGCACCAAGCAAAGCTGACAATTCCTCGCGGATCAATGAATCGGATGCCATCAGCCTTTTCGTTTCCAAGTCCGAGATATAGACGGGAACACCCAGCACTTCCAACAGCCGGGATACCATACTCTTTCCACTACCGATACCACCGGTTATACCTATCTTAATCGCCATAATCAGGAGAAACTTGCTCTATCAGAAAATCCACTTGTGCCGGATTGAAGCGTACCTGGCTCACCCCTTTCGGCAGATTCTTAATCTTTACCGTATACTTGTCGGAACCCAGACGGAGCAGTTCCTCATAGGACACGTAAATATGAAAATCATCAGCGTTAATCTGCCTGAAATGACTCAGACCAACCTGAAACGTGACCTGCACCTTGGAAGGGAAAGCGCGCAGCACCTTGTCGGCAGGAAAGTTAACGCCACGCAACGGCACCTCCACTGTCTTTTCCGTATAAATATCCACCGGAAGCATCATCTCAATGGAAGAAGGCACAAACTTCACACCTTTCTGGATACGCAGGGGGACTTGCTGCCTCAAGGTATCCGATATATCTTCCAGCTTCACCGGTTGCGTATAGGCAACAGCAATCGTATCCAGCACGCCTTGCGGCGCATACACCAATACGGAATCGGGACTGAATATCGTATCCGAAAGATAATACTCACGTCCGGCACTCAGCGTGCCGCGCAGCTTCACCGGCACCAGTTTGGAGGCTCCCGTCGAATAGATGTACTCCAATGTGTCCGGCTTCATGGAAAGCAGGCGGGTAGAGGCATTCAGCTGGTTCAGCACTTTCTTTTCAAACTGCGGGGGATATATCCTTACTTGATTATCCACACCCTTATAATCGGCATAATCGAGAATAACGGGATAAAAGCTCTTTCCCAACATATAGTTGAGCAGTACCGTTCCCTTATCCTTTACCTTGATGCGGAGTTCTGAAGCAGGTTCAGAGGTAATCACCACATTATTAGGCACTCCCTTCAGCCGCACCGGTATAGAGAAGTCCGCCTCATAGTCGTTGTTCAAGGTCTGCAAGAGCCAGAAGCCACCGGCTACAAAGAAGAAAAACAAAAAAATGAAGAACTCTCTGCTTTTATCGCTAAGCAGAAAGTCCTTCACTTCTCTTGATATCCTCAGATATGTACGTTGTATGTTCCTACGTTCAAACATAGGCTCACATTTCTATTATTTAGATGCCTGACTGCTGTTCGCATCAGCAGCTGCAGCAAAAATAGAATTCTTGTCTATACGAATCTTAACGTTAGAAGCGATTTCAAGCACCACATCATTGTCGTTGATTTCCTTGATAACACCATGGATACCACCAGCTGTGATTACTTTCTGATTCACTTGAAGCGATTTACGGAAGTTTGCTATTTCCTTTTGCTTCTTGTTTTGAGGACGAATCATAAAGAAATACATAATAACGAACATGGCTATCAGCATAATCCACATCATGCTACCACCACCGGCAGGGCCTGCAGCGGGAGCCTGCAGGAAGAATACAGTCATTAAGTTCATAAATACTCAGTTTTGGTTTCTATTATTAAACAAAGGTATTAGTTTTTCGTTAACTTACCTTCTTTTTTTAATTGATTAACTATTCCATCCAATGTACCGTTCACGAAGCTGCCACTTTTGGCCGTGCTGTAAACTTTGGCAATATCGACATATTCGTTCAACGAAACACTCACCGGAATGTTCGGGAAACTTAATATTTCGGCCAAGGCACACTGCATGATTACAACATCCATAAAGGCCACACGGTCCAAGTCCCAATTACGCGTATTCTCGCTGATGAGGTGACGGTAATAGTCACAGTTCAAGATGGCACGGCGGAACAAACGGCGTGCAAATTCCTGGTCTTCCTCATCCTTGAACTCTGGTAGAAGTTCCTGATTGGCACCATTCTTCTCTTCAAAGCGCTTGATGGTTTTCAGTACGAAAGTATCCACAATCTCCTTGTCGTCATTCCAGTAGAGGCTCTGGTCTTCGAGCACATTGTCCAAGGCTTCGTTGTTGAAGACAAAAGTCTTATACAGCTTTCTCCACAATTCACGGTCGTATTCGTAAGAATTGTCCGAAGAAGCCATATATTCCTTATATATATCTGATTCCACAATTTTCTCATACAATCCCTTGACAAAGTCTTCATCATTGGCCCACGTGCGCTTTTGGTTGGCAATGAATTCCGTCAATTGTTTGTTCACTTCCAACTGGGCTATGAACTTGTTTTCCACAAATTTCATGTTGGGATACAGCTCCTCGGCAGTGGGAGCCAGCTTAGCTTTTGCCGCATCAATACGTTTTTGTGCGTAGTTCGTCAAAGCTATCATCAGCATCAGCAGGTAGTTGTAGAGGTCGTATGCCTTTGAAAGGCTAAAGAACAATTCTTTCTCCGCTGAGTCTAAATTTTTACTGCCATTCTGATAATAAGCATATACAATCTGTATAATCTTAAGACGAATAAGAACTCTGTTGATCATAATTCTAAAGTAAATACTAGTGTTTTAACAAGGCGCAAAAGTAGGCATTTTTAATGAGTTTACATAAATAAATCACATTTTTTAATGCAGATATTGATTATCCGGTCTTTTTCTTTTGACAGTTTAAAAAAAATCGTCAATTTTGAGCCCGATAAAGAGCTAAAAGCTACGAGATACAAGTTTTAAGGTGATAATATCAAAATTGAGACCTATTATAATATGGAAGACTTTAAGAAGAAAAACGCAGCGGACATGAACGACAAGGAGATTGTATTCTCCCAATCCATCAAAGCAGGTAAGCGCATCTACTATTTAGACGTCAAGAAAAACAGAAAAGACGAAATGTTTCTCGCCATCACGGAAAGCAAGAAGATTGTGATGGGCGAAGGAGACGACTCGCAGGTAAGTTTCGAAAAGCACAAAATCTTTCTATACAAAGAGGATTTTGAAAAGTTCATGAACGGACTTCAGCAAGCCATCGGCTTCATCCAGGAACAGCAAGGCTGCTATACAAGACATACCACTGACGAAGAGGCTGAAAGTCCCGAAACGGGAAAAGAAGAACTGCCGAAAGAGGAAAAAGCGTCTTCATTGGAAGGAGAAATCAAGATAGACATTGAATTTTAAGTTATAACCTTTTGATAATTCAAAAAGAAGCTGTACTTTTGCACCGCTTTTTTGCAACATCGTGTGGCAAGCCACATCGTGTGATGGTGAATTAAGCAAAAAATTTACTTAATTTAGAGTAACACAAAAATTTTTAAAATGAAATCAATTGAAGTAAAAGGAACTGCAAGAACTATTGCAGAACGTTCTTCGGAACAAGCAAGAGCTTTGAAAGCTATTCGTAAAAACAACGGTGTACCTTGCGTACTTTATGGTGCAGGTGAAAATGTTCACTTCACTGTACCTGCAGAGGGTCTGCGTAACTTGGTTTACACTCCGCACATCTACGTAGTTGACTTGGTGATTGATGGCAAGAAAGTAAACGCTATCATGAAAGATATCCAATTCCACCCCGTAAAGGATACTATCCTGCACGTTGACTTCTATCAAATTGACGAGGCTAAGCCTATCGTTATGGAAGTTCCGGTACAGATGGAAGGTTTGGCAGAAGGTGTTAAGGCCGGTGGTAAGCTGGTACTCCAGATGCGTAAGCTGAAAGTAAGAGCTTTGTATAACGTAATTCCTGAAAGACTGATTATCAACGTTGCCCACTTGGGACTTGGTAAGACTGTTAAAGTTGGCGAATTGCAATACGAAGGATTGGAATTGCTGAATGCCAAAGAAGCTGTTGTATGCGCCGTTAAGCTGACTCGTGCTGCAAGAGGTGCCGCTGCTGCTGCAGGCAACTAATCGATTCTTTTCAAGAAAGACTAAATATTCGGGAACGCGGATTAACGCAGCCAACGCAGATTTCATACTGATTTCCGCGGAAAGTTGCGATAATCCGCGTTCTTTTTACGGCTCACGAGAGTGTATAATTCACCACAGATTACACAGATTTGCACAGATAGACATCTTTGATTATCGGTACATTAAATTCATTCTGTGTTAATCTGTGTAATCTGTGGTGAATACTAGTTTTAACACCCTCATAAACAGGAAGCACTGACTATGAAATATTTAATTGTAGGATTGGGCAATATCGGCCCCGAATATCACGAAACCCGCCATAACATCGGATTCATGGCAGTAGATGCTCTGGCCAAAGCAGCGGGTGCCACTTTTACCGACGGACGTTATGGCTTCACCACAACGCTGTCGGTCAAGGGACGCCAACTGTTACTGCTGAAGCCTTCCACCTTTATGAACCTCAGCGGCAACGCCGTGCGCTACTGGATGCAAAAGGAAAACATTCCATTGGAGAATGTGTTGGTAGTGGTAGACGACCTTGCACTGCCTTTCGGCACACTGCGCCTGAAAGGTAAGGGAAGCGATGCGGGACATAACGGCCTTAAGCATATTGCCGCAACGCTGGGCACCCAGAATTATGCACGCCTGCGTTTCGGCATCGGCAATGACTTTCCCCGTGGCGGACAGATTGACTATGTGTTGGGACATTTTACCGATGAAGATTGGAAAACAATGGATGAGAGATTGGAGACAGCCGGAGAAATCATCAAAAGTTTCTGCCTGGCAGGAATAGCTATCACCATGAATCAATATAACAAGAAATGAACGAAGCCAGAATTGACAAATGGATGTGGGCCGTACGCATCTTCAAGACGCGTACCATAGCCGCCGAAGCCTGCAAAAAAGGGCGCATCAGCATCAACGGCGCACTGGCAAAGGCTGCCCGTACGGTGAAGCCGGGAGATGTCATACAGGTGCGCAAGCCTCCCGTCACCTATTCCTTCAAAGTGCTGCAAACCATCGAAAAGCGTGTCGGCGCAAAGCTTGTTGCCGAAATGATGGAGAATGTAACGACTCCGGAACAGTATGAACTGCTGGAGATGAGCCGTGTCAGCGGTTTCGTCAACCGTGCCAAGGGTACCGGACGGCCGACGAAAAAAGACCGCCGGAGTCTGGAAGAATTTACAGAACCGGAATTTCTGGATGATTTCGACTTTGAATTCGATTTTGAGGAAGAGTAAAATAAGGGAAAGATTATGAGCGAGAGAATAATTAAATGGGGATTCATCGGTTGCGGAGAAGTGACCAAATACAAAAGCGGACCGGCATTTCAGAAAATAGAGAACTCCGAAGTAGTGGCCGTCATGAGCCGAAATGGCGACAAGGCTAAGACCTACGCCAAGGAAAGAGGGATTCCCAAATGGTACGACGATGCCCAGGAACTGATTGACGACGAAGAGGTGAACGCCGTGTACATTGCCACTCCTCCTTCTTCACATGCTACATACGCCATCATGTCCATGAAGGCAGGCAAACCGGTCTACATAGAGAAGCCGATGGCTGTTACCTACGAAGAGTGCTGCCGCATCAACCGGATTTCCAAGGAAACGGGTGTTCCATGTTTTGTTGCGTACTACCGCCGCTATCTGCCCTACTTCCTGAAGGTAAAGTCACTGGTAGAGGAGGGATATATTGGCAACATCATCAACATTCAAATCCGCTTCGCCCAGCCTCCCCGCGACCTCGACCATAACAAGGAAAACCTGCCGTGGCGCGTGCAGCCGGACATTGCCGGCGGAGGATACTTCTATGACCTTGCGCCCCACCAGATAGACTTGCTGCAGGAAATCTTCGGATGCATCCTCGAAGCCAGCGGCTACAAGAGCAACCGTGGCGGACTATATCCTGCCGAGGACACTCTAAGCGCATGTTTCCAGTTTGACAGCGGACTGGTGGGCAGCGGCTCCTGGTGCTTTGTTGCCCACGAATCCGCCCGCGAAGACCGTATAGAAATCATTGGAGACAAAGGCATGATTTGTTTCTCCGTATTCACCTATGACCCCATTGCGCTGCACACAGAAAGAGGGCGTGAGGAAATCATTGTCGAAAATCCCACCTACGTCCAGCAACCGCTTATACAGGCAGTAGTAGACCACCTGCTGGGCAAGTCAGTCTGCGGCTGTGACGGTGAAAGCGCCACTCTGACTAACTGGGTAATGGACAAAATACTGAACAAACTCTGATTAGCGTTCATGGGGTAGACCTTACCCCATGTCGAAACCTTCACATTTCCGGCCGACCAGCTTGTACACATCGGCACTCTCGCCTACAACCCATACCACATCGCCTTCTACAAAAGGTTCATGCGGGTCGGGAGCATGCAGGGTCTCCCCTCCCCGCTCCACACCGGCAATCAGGCAGTGATACTTCTCGCGTATCCCTGCTTCCTTCAAGGTCTTGTTCAGGAAAGGAGACTGCCCGTCCACACAGAACTGGCGCAGAATCATCTCACTCTTCTCTATCACATCCGTATTCATGGCAGACACCTTATCCATCTCCTTGCCGAAGACGTTCAGTTCCTCGTCCGTAGCAATCACTTGTATCTTGTCCTGCGGGAAAAGGCGGACAGACGCTCCGGGAATATTAATCCGTTTCTTGCCCCGAAGGATAGAGACCACATGGATACCGTATTTCTTTCCAAAATTCAGCTCCGCCAATGTCCTGCCCACCCATGCCGACTCGCCGGGGATTTCAAAATCCGTCAGGTGCAGGTCGCGCGACAGCAGACGTCCCGCATACTCCGGTTTCTTCTCTCCCATATACTCGGCACGCATGTCGCGGTACCGCAGATTCTGGAAGAATGTCCTCTCTATCATGATGGACTGCTTCTTCAACTGGCGGGAGAGTATCATCAGGGTCACCAGCAGCACCGCCACTCCAAACACCAGACCGACGGACATCTTGAACAAACCGGCTATAACGAACATGACAAACGAAACACCCAGCAGCAGACGCAGTACAATGGTAGCCACCAACGGCGCCCGGTTTCCACGGTTATCTTTCCATAAAGTCACGAACTCCTCCGAATGATTCTTTTTAATCATGATAGCACGCAGAAACGGAGCTATACACAGAATGATGATAAAGGCAGCCAACAAAGAGCCCCATACCCCGGGCAGACTGTCGTGCACGAAAGGCACCAGAAAACGGAACGCCAAAGCTATCACCGCCACGCAAATGATGGAATACACCACCGTAATCCTGACTAGTGCAAATATCAGTTTCTTCCACAGACTTTCATGGTTCATCGTCTGCGAACCTGAAGCATAACGGGTCAAGAACTTTCTCCATTTTTCCGGCAAATGCGTATCCACAAGATTGGAAGCGGGGTCTGCCAAACGAATCATATAAGGAGTGAGGAAAGTGGTGATGACAGACACCGCCACCACAATAGGATATAAGAAATGGCTGGTGACATGCAGCGACACGCCCAGCGAAGCTATGATAAAGGCAAACTCACCGATTTGCGTCAAGCTGAAACCGCACTGCATGGCTGTCTTTAGCGGTTGCCCCGCCAGCAGCACACCCAGCGTCCCGAAAAGGGATTGCCCGAGGATAACCGCTAAAGTAATCACGACAATAGGTCCCGCATACTCCACAATCATGGCTGGGTCTACCATCATGCCGACCGATACGAAGAAGATGGCGCCAAACAAGTCCTTGACCGGCTTCACCAGCCGTTCTATGCTCTCTGCCTCTACCGTTTCGGCAAGAATGGAACCCATGATGAAGGCACCGAAAGCAGCCGAGAACCCCGTATGTGCAGCCATCACCACCATGCCGAAACAGAGCCCGAGAGAGACTATCAGCAAGGTTTCCTCGCTCATCAGCTTCCGGCACCGCTTCAGCAATCCGGGGATGAGGTAAATACCCACCACGAACCAAAGTATCAGGAAGAACAGCAGTTTGGCAATGCTCCCCAGCATCTCCGTACCCTCGAAGTTATGGCTGACTGCCATCGTGGAGAGCATCACCATCAATACGATGGCAAGAATATCCTCCAGAATAAGCACACTGAGTACCAGCCCCGTGAACTGTTTCTTGCGCATCCCCAAATCATCAAACGCCTTATAGATAATAGTGGTGGATGACATGGCAATCATACCGCCCAGAAAGATACAGTCCATCCGTTGCCAGCCGAACCCGGTACCTACCGCCACTCCCAACAATATCATACAAAAGATGATGGTACACGCAGCAATAATCGCCGCGCCTCCCACCTTCACAATCTTCTTGAAGCTGAATTCCAATCCCAGTGCAAACAGCAGGAAGATAACGCCTATATCCGCCCAGGTCTGTATATTAGCCGTGTCCATCACCGACGGTGTATAGGCCATGTGAGGGCTGGCAAGGAATCCTGCAACTACATATCCTAACACCAGCGGTTGCTTCAATTTCTTAAAAAGCAGGGTCATAATCCCCGCACAAATCAATATCAGAGCTAAATCAGCTATCAAAGGGGCTAAATGTGACATAACACTACTTATCTATTAATCAGAGATATACAACTGCAAAACTCTGCAATACATTTGCAGTAGCTCTGCAATACATCTGCAGTGGCTCTGCAAAAGCCTTGCAGCGTCACTGCAACTGCTTTGCAGCAACACTGCAAAAGGTATGCAGTAACTTTGCAGCAGTTATCTGTACGATTCTACAACACTCCTTTCGAGCTTGGCAGTTCAAAGTGATAAATATCCCTTTTCACCGCCATCTTCAGCGCACGTGCCAGCGCCTTGAAGATGCCTTCTATCTTATGATGTTCGTTCTGCCCTTCGGCTTTTACATTAAGATTCATCCGAGCAGCATCGCTCAAGGACTTGAAGAAATGCAGGAACATTTCCGTCGGCATATCTCCTACCTTCTCGCGCTTGAACTCGGCATCCCATACCAGCCACGGGCGTCCGCCAAAGTCAAGGCACACTTGGCAAAGACAATCGTCCATAGGAAGGGCATAGCCATAGCGTTCAATGCCCCGCTTGCTTCCTAAGGCCTGATAAAGGCAGTCGCCCAGAGCAAGGGCGGTATCTTCGATGGTGTGATGCTCGTCCACTTCAAGGTCACCTTTCACACGGATGGTGAGGTCCATGCCACCGTGCTTGCCTATCTGTTCCAACATGTGGTCGAAGAAGCCCAGTCCGGTCGCGATGTCACAATGCCCGTCACCATCCAGATTCAAGGATACGTATATATCTGTCTCCTTGGTAGTGCGACGTACTTCCGCCGTACGCTCACCGGCAAAGAGGAATTCGGCAACCTTATCCCAATCCCTGGTGGCGAGGGCGCAGTAATCTTCAAGTCCGTCACAAGCGGCACCGCCACCTTCGGAAACGGGTTTCAATGACGCCGTGTCATCTTGCAGAAGAATGGCGCGGCAGCCCAGATTCTTTGCCAGTTCCACATCCGTAGGCCGGTCGCCAATGACGAAACTGTGGGACAAATCGTAGTCCGGGTTATCGAGGTATTTGGTAAGCATTCCGGTACGCGGCTTGCGAGTCGGTGCATTGTCGTCGGGCATGCTGCGGTCTATGCAGATGTCGTCGAAGGTGATGCCTTCGCCTTCCAATGTCTTCATCATCAGGTTGTGTGCCGGCCAGAAGGTCTCTTCCGGAAAGGAAGTTGTGCCGAGCCCATCCTGATTGGTCACCATTACAAAATCAAAATCCAGCTTGCTGCGGATGAAGCCAAGATTGCGCATCACTTTCGGATAGAACTCCAGCTTCTCCAGGGAGTCCAGCTGATAATCAATGGGCGGCTCAATGACTAAAGTCCCGTCACGGTCTATAAAAAGTAGTTTCTTCATTTTAAAGGATATTTTTTTGAGGGAATAAAGGGAGTTATCGGGAGTTAGAAGGAGGTAGAAGGAGTTAGAGGAGTTAGAGCCGGTAGTTCTGCTTGCATAAGCATTACTTGTATAGAACAGCAGTATCGGCCTTTAACTCCCTTTTAATCCCTTTACCCCCCCCTTTTACTCCCTTTAACTCCTTCTACATATATTCCTTCAGCGCTTCAATCAATTTTTCATTCTCTCCTCTCGTTCCCACCGTCACCCGCAGGCAATTTCCGCAGAGTGACACGGAGTTACGGTTGCGGACAATGATACCCTTGCCTACCAGATAATTGTAAATCTTCACGGCATCCGTCACACGAGCTAGGAAGAAATTGGCATGGGAAGGGAACATCTTCACCGTACATGGCAGTGCGGCGAACTCGGCTTCCAGATTCTCCCGTTCTTCTTTCAGTGTCTTTACCCAACGTTCTATTTCATAATAGCGGTGAAGCATTTCCACTGCCTGCTTCTGTGTCAGCAGGTTCACGTTATAGGGATATTTTATCTTACTGAGGATGCCGATAATATCCGGTGAGGCAAATGCCATACCCAGACGGATGGCAGCACATCCCCATGCTTTGGAAAAGGTTTGCAGTACAATGAGATTCGGATATTGATTCAAATTTTCAAGGAAGGAAGGTGCCTCGGAGAAGTCATTGTATGCCTCGTCCAGTATCACCAACCCATCAAACCGGCGAATCAGCGTTTCAATTTCGCTACGGAGCAGGTCATTGCCGGTAGGATTGTTGGGAGAGCAGATAAAAATCAGTTTGGTATGCTCATCCGCAGCAGCCAGAAGCTTGTCGGCAGAGAACTGGAAATCCTCATCGAGCAGCACTTTACGGTACTCCACATCATTAACGTCAGCACAGACTTGATACATGCCGTAGGTAGGGTCGATAGCCACTACATTGTCCACACGGGGTTCACAAAAAGCACGGAACACCAAATCGATAGCTTCATCACTGCCATTCCCTAAGAAGATGGAATCGGGACTCACCTTTTTAATTTTAGACAATTCTGTCTTTAACTCCCGCTGCATGGGGTCGGGATAACGGTTGTGCGGCATGTTATAAGGATTCTCGTTTGCATCGAGAAAAACGGATGCCGCAGCACCATTATATTCATCACGTGCTGAAGAATAAGGCTTCAGACGCCAGATATTCGGACGGGTAAGTTCTTGTAATGTTTTCACCATGTTATTTATGATTTGACAATTTACGATTTTACGATTAAAATTACTTTAAGCCATCAACTCTCAATTTTCAACTTTCAATTTCCATTTCCATTTTCCAACTGCCCCAGTCTCACACTCACAGCATTCTTATGCGCATCCAGCTGTTCATTGGCAGCCATCAGCTCGATGGCAGGGCCGATGATATTTAATCCTTCCGGCTTTATCTCCTGAAAAGTTATCTTGCGGATAAAGCTGTCGAGGCTGACACCGCTGTATGCTTTAGCATAGCCGTTTGTCGGCAGGGTATGGTTTGTGCCCGAAGCATAATCTCCCGCACTCTCCGGAGTAAGAGAACCCAGGAATACGGAACCGGCATTCACGATACGTTCTGCCACGGAAAGATAATCCTCGGTTTCTATGATAAGATGTTCGGGAGCATACGCGTTGGTCAATTCAATGGCTTCTGCCATGCTGTCCACTACAATCAGTTTGCTATTGGCAAGAGACTTTTCGGCAATCTCTTTACGTGGCAGTAAGGCCAGTTGGCGTTCCACTTCCACCTTTACAGCTTGTTGCAATTCGACAGAGGTCGTAATTAATATAGCCTGACTGTCCACTCCGTGTTCTGCCTGGCTCAACAAGTCGGCGGCGACAAAAATCGGATTAGCTGTTTCGTCAGCCAAAACTTCTACTTCCGAAGGTCCTGCCGGCATATCTATCGCCACATCACGCAAGCTCACAAGCTGTTTGGCAGCCGTGACATACTGATTTCCCGGACCGAATATCTTGTAAACCTTAGGCACACTTTCCGTTCCGTATGCCATAGCGGCAATGGCTTGTATGCCGCCAGCTTTGAAAATCCGGTTGACACCTGCCACTTTTGCGGCAAACAACACAGCGGGATGTACCTTTCCGTCACGTCCCGGAGGGGTGCAGAGAACAATCTCCTTGCATCCGGCAATCCTGGCGGGAACGGCCAGCATCAGTACCGTAGAAAACAGCGGAGCCGTTCCTCCGGGGATATACAATCCCACCTTTTCTATGGCAACCGCTTTCTGCCAGCAGGTCACCCCCGGCTGAGTCTGCACTTTCTTGCCCTCAAAGCGTTGTGCGGCGTGGAAAGTCTCGATGTTCTGCTTTGCCAGGCGAATAGCTGCTTTCAAGTCTTCACTCACCAGGTTTTCCGCTTCCTGCTGTTCCTCTTCCGACACTGCCAGCGAGGCCAACACCACTTTATCAAATTTTTCTTCATAATCCCGCACAGCACGGTCTCCCTCCTCCTTCACACGGTCAATAACACTCCGCACCGTATCAAACAGATTCTCCGTATTCATCACCGGACGTTTCAGAATCTCTTGCCACTGGGATTTATCGGGATTACTAATCAATATCATAATGACATGTTTTTAAAGATTTATGCATAAACCATGATATTATTGGAGGTGTGTCAAAACTCTCTGAAGACTTTCTTTTAGGCGCTGATTACGCGGATTTCACGGATTTATTTTACCGAATCCGCGCTATTTCGCGTAATTCGCACCTAATGTCGTAACATAAAGAAAGCGTTTATATACTTTTGACACATCCTCGAGGCTTTAAATTATCATTTTCTCAATCGGCAGCACCAGAATGCCTTCCGCCCCCAATGCTTTCAGCTTTCCGATTATCTCCCAGAAACACTTCTCGTCGAGTACGGTATGTACCGAGCACCAGCCTTCTTGTGCCAAAGGCATCACCGTGGGGCTCTTCATGCCCGGAAGTACAGAGACAATCTCATCCAGTTTCTCTTTCGGGGCATTCATCAGCACATATTTCTTATCTTCGGCTGTCTTCACGGCATCCATACGGAACAACAGCTCCTTCAATATCTCTTGCTTTTCCTCGCTCATGTTCTTGTTGCCAATCAGTAGCGCTTCGGACTTCATCACAACCTCCACTTCCTTCAGGCGGTTGCTCACCAGCGTAGAACCGGAACTTACAATATCGAAAATGGCATCTGCCAGACCGATGCCCGGCGCCACTTCTACCGACCCCGTAATGACGTGTATCTCCGCATTCACCCCATTCTCTTTCAAAAAGCCGGAAAGGATACCCGGATAAGATGTCGCAATCTTCTTTCCGTGAAACCACTTCACCCCCGGATACTCAATATCCTTCGGCATGGCAAGAGACAGACGGCACTTGCTGAATCCCAGACGCTTGATTATCTCCGCATCCTCATTCTTCTCAACAAATTCATTCTCACCCACAATGCCTATATCAGCCACTCCGGTAGCCACAGACTGCGGAATGTCGTCATCCCTCAAAAACAACACTTCAAGAGGAAAGTTTGACGACTGCACCAACAACGAACGCTTCATGGCACTCAACTTAATATCCGATTCTCCCAAAAATGACATGGTCTCGTCATAAAGACGACCTTTAGCTTGTACTGCAATTCTTAACATAAGGCTATTTACTATTTACTATTTTGAATGAGATGACAGAAAACAAAACGAGGCTTACCACTATTCGGCAAGCCTCGTCATTTATGTCATTTGTTGTACATATACACTCATACGCCCACCGAGTTATTCGTCAGGATGATGATGGTGATGATGTGCAACGATATTCTTCATATTTTTTTGTTTTAATGCGACAAAAGTAAACTAAAAGTTTGAAACTCCAAAAGATTTATCACAAAAAGTTTATTTCTTCTTTCAAATTCATCTTGCTTCACCACAGATTACACAGATTTGCACAGATTGAAATAAAAATAATCTGTGCAAATCTGTGTAATCTGTGGTGAAGCAATCAAATCAACGGCAATATTTCCTCCTGCTCCACTTCGCAGCTATGGAAATGCATTTCCGTTTCCGCTTTCTCTTTCGGGAAGGTGAAGTAAGTGCAGGTAGCTTCCGTACAAAGTTCTCCCATGCTATTGTACAGACGCGCTTCTATGATGGCGATATTCCGCTTTTGCTCCCGGAGTGAAGCCCGCAGCACCACATGCGTGTCGTTGGTCGATATGGATTTGCGGAACCGGGTCTCCATTTTCGATGTCACTCCGCCAGTCTGCAGCTTGCGGAACACTACCCAACCGCAGATTTCATCCAGCAATACGGACTGGATGCCTCCATGCAACGTATTCAGCCATCCCTGATACTCCGGACGCGGCTTCCAAATGCTCACCACCTCGTCACCGTCCTCATAAAACTCCATTCTCACACCGGCTTCATTGTCGGGAGAGCAACCGAAACAGTTGTACCCCTCCATATCTTTCCACGGATTGATAATCTTCTTCATATCGTATTCTTCTTTATCTGATTCTGATTCATAAATTCTCTCAATAAAACGTTCAATATTAGTCATTCCGATTGAGAACTACAAATTATTGATGCCTTTTTCTAAAGAAAATTAGCGGGATGCTGTTTAAAAACGGTTATTTTATTTAGCTTTGTATAAATGGAAGTGAACAACAAGATGCAAAGAGGGGCCTTTTTCTGCTTATGGATATTATTTACGTTCTCATTGTTTGCACAAAACGAGGAGAACGGTTCTGCCACGTGCGACAGCGTCGTACATAAGAACACCTTCGGAAAAGTACTGAAGAGATTCCTTGATTTCAGCGACTTCGACACTACCTATATCAGTCCCAACCGATACAATTACGCCCTGATGCTCGACCATTTCACCAATTACGAATACTACTCTGTGGGCAATGACGACCAGCGGCTCCGTTTCTCGCCCAACCCTCACAACAAGATAGGCGCTTACTTCGGATGGCGTTGGATATTCCTGGGATGGGCTGTCGACACGGACTGGCTCTACGGAAAGAAAAGCAAGAAAAAGCGCGGCACGGAGTTTGACCTCAGCCTTTACAGTTCCAAACTGGGAGTGGACATTTTCTACCGTAGCACCGGAAACGACTACAAGATACACAAGGTATCCGGCTTTTCCGACGAGATTCCCTCCAATTATTCCGAAGACTTCAACGGATTGAAAGTAAAGATGAAGGGATTGAATCTGTATTACATTTTCAACAATCGGCGTTTCTCCTATCCAGCCGCCTTCAGCCAGTCCACCAACCAGCGCCGCAATGCAGGTTCTTTCATTGCCGGATTCTCCGTATCCACCCACAATCTAAACTTCGACTATACCAAGCTGCCCGAAATCATTCAGGAAACCATGAACCCGGGTATGAAGGTGAAACATATCAAATACACGAACATCAGCCTCAACGCCGGCTATGCCTACAATTGGGTGTTCGCCCGCAACTGCCTCGCATGCCTGTCGTTCAATCCGGCTGTCGCCTACAAGACATCACGCATAGAGAAGACAGAAGAGCGGGAAGCGGACGACTGGTACAAGAATTTCAATATCGACTTCATTCTGCGTGCAGGTGTGGTATACAACAACAGCAAATATTTCGTGGGTACTTCATTCGTAGGACGGACATACGACTACTACAAAAACAGTTTCTCCCTAAACAACGGGTTCGGCACCCTCCAAATATATGCCGGATTCAACTTTTATCTGAAAAAGGAGTACCGGAAGAACAAAAAGTAAAAAAAGGCTTTCAGCCCTCATCTCCCCTCAAAAGCTATAAACACACTCCACCCCTACTATATCCTTCCGCTTATCCTTCTCCCATTGCCTGCAATAGAAGATGTCCACCTCCCAGCGCTCGGACAAGGGCAACGTAATACCCCCACGATAGCGCATCCGCTTTACTCCGAAGTGCTCTGTCTTATTCAAACCATTATACATCTCGGCCGAAGCATACGGTTCCAGCTTGCACTTCGGAATGTCATAGGCAAACTTCGCACGCGAGCGCAAGCGGAACTCATCTCTATGCCCATCGAACGTATGCTGAAAGCGCTCACGCAAGGACAGTTTCACCCTTTGCACACGGGCAGACAGAGTGCCTTCCAAACGGTAGCGGTGCCGGAACTTCCAGCCATCTGCCCCCCGATTGCGGTAATGCGTCTCATACCCAGCTCCAAGCTTCAGAAAAGGCAACAGCTTATAGCTCCCCCCCACCTTCAGCCCCCACCGGTCTGTCTTTCCCAAATCATCCTTTGTACGCCACTCCAGTCCACCGGAAACAGTAAATGCCGGCTTCAACTTATATTCGAAACCGGCATTCGCCCAAGTGGCAAAATCCTTCTCCTGCGCCCGCAGGGAAAAAGACGAAACAACCC
>OOCM01000444.1_pt1 | contig 41518 bp, 33 predicted proteins | sample 1671111 | NCBI WGS metagenome assembly OOCM01 (sample SAMN06348123, study PRJEB24527) | human gut metagenome | biome: human gut; feature: ankylosing spondylitis patient; material: feces | host: Homo sapiens | place: China | collected 2015-10 | reverse complement strand
ATGCTTGCTGATGGTACATTTGAGGAGATCGCAGAGAAATGGGGTCTGGAGGAGTCCATCTGTCTGTCGCCGGACGATCAGGTGCAGGATGGAAATGTTGCTGCAACTGCGACAGACAGCACATCCACAGGCAAGAAGAACACAAGCTTCTGGGATAAGTTCTGCTCGATCACAAAGCAGCTTGCAGAAGGTCTGCTGGCATCCCTGGTGATCTTCTTCCTGACACTTTTGTTCTCCCTGCCGCTTGGACTTCTGGTTGCAGCAGGCAGAATGTGTAAGATTGCACCGATTCGCTGGCTGGTGAAGTTCTACATCTCCATCGCACGTGGTACGCCGTTGATGTTACAGCTTTTGGTTGTATTTTACGGACCATATTATCTGTTTGGCGCGACACTTACGACAAGCTATCGTTTCCAGGCAGTTATCATTGGATTTGCCTTAAACTATGCGGCATATTTCGCAGAGATCTACCGCTCCGGTATTCAGGCAGTGCCACAGGGACAGCATGAGGCAGCGAAGATCTTAGGATACAGCAAGATCCAGACGTTCTTCAAGATCGTGTTCCCACAGATGGCGAAGAACATCCTGCCTTCTGTCACAAACGAGGTTATCACACTGGTTAAGGATACGTCGCTTGCATTTGCAATTTCTTATACGGAGATGTTTACACTTGCCAAGCAGGTGGCAGCCGCACAGACAACGATTATGCCGCTGTTTATCGCCGGTGTGTTCTACTACATCTTTAACTTTGTCGTTGCGTTTGTGATGGAGAAGATCGAAAAACGCATGAATTATTATAGATAGGAGGGCTACGATGAACTTACTGGAAGTAAAAAATATAAAGAAAAGCTTCGATGATCTCGAAGTACTAAAAGATATCAGCATGTCGGTGGCAGAGAGCGAGGTTATCTCGATTCTCGGACCATCCGGCTCCGGAAAATCGACCTTCCTGCGCTGCATGACAATGCTGGAGAAGATTGACGGCGGAAGCATGGTGTACTGCGGAAAGGAAGCGGTCAATTCCGACAGCGGCGTTCCGGTCTATGCAGACAAGGCAGACTTAAAGGAGATCCAGAGCTATTACGGACTGGTATTCCAGAACTTTAATCTGTTCCCACATTATTCCGTGCTGAAGAATATCGCAGATGCACCGATCCACGTGCAGAAGCGTGACAAGGATGAGGTGTATGCCGAGGCGAAGGAACTGCTTCGCAAGATGAACTTAGAAGATAAGGGCGACTATTATCCATATCAGTTATCTGGCGGACAGCAGCAGCGTGTGGCAATCGCCCGCGCGCTTGCGTTAAAGCCGAAGATGCTCTTCTTCGATGAGCCGACTTCGGCACTCGATCCGGAGCTGACCGCCGAGATCTTAAAGGTATTAAAGGAACTCGCCGCCGAGAAGATGACAATGGTGATCGTAACCCATGAGATCGGTTTCGCCCGGAGCGTATCTGACCGCGTGATCTTCATGGATGGTGGAGTGATCGTCGAGGAAGGAAAGCCGGAGGATGTCATTGACAATCCAAAGACCGACCGCGCCAAGGTATTCCTCAAGAAAATGCAAGAGATGTAGAGAAAAATCCCCCGCAGAGCGTGTCTGCAGGGGATTTCTATTTTGTACGCTGTGCGTCCGTTTAAGAAGATTACATCTTCTCCGGCTCGTCATACTCGACACCCTTCGTGTCGACGGTAACGGTCTTGATACGCTGGTCTTCAAGCGGTCGGTCCATGTAGTCGGTTGGAACATCCGCAATCTTATTCACAATATCCAGACCATCCACGATCTTGCCGAAAGCAGCATAGCTTCCGTCGAGATGCGGACTATTCTTGTGCATGATGAAAAACTGCGAACCGGCGGAGTTCGGCATCATGGTACGTGCCATAGAAAGAACACCCGGTTCGTGCTTCAGATCATTCGCAAAACCATTCTGTGCGAACTCTCCGCGGATTGAATATCCAGGACCTCCTGTACCATTTCCGTCCGGGCAGCCACCCTGGATCATAAAACCATTGATGACACGATGGAAGATCAATCCATCGTAAAACCCTTTCTTAATCAGAGAGATAAAATTCTTTACTGTGTTTGGTGCGATATCCGGATACAGTTCGAACGTCATAACATCGCCGGATTCCATAGTCATTGTAACAATTGGATTACTCAAATTTATCATCCTTTCTTGTAATTTTATCTAAAAGATGATAGTATAATACCATTATTGTAAAATTACATCAAGTGTGTAATTTTTTAAAAAGTTATGTAAACTAAAATGCAAAGAAGAGGTACGAAAAGTGGGAAAAACGGTGATTCGAGTCGTGAAGGGAATCATATTGTTGGTGGCGATTGTCACACTTGCCAATATGACCTATAAACATATACGAACCTATTACGATGATTATATGGACGAATACAAGGGAACGGAGTCGACACAGGGCGAAGATGTAACTGTTACGATTCCGGAAGGCGCATCTGTCAAGGAGATCGCGCAGATCCTGAAGGACAATGGATTGATCAATTATCCGCGTGCATTTACAAAGCGTCTGCAGGACTCTGAGTACCGTGGCAAGCTGCATGGTGGTACATACACCTTGAATACTGGTATGACAACCTTGCAGATGATGGCAGCCATGAGCCCGACATTTGAGGAAGATCAGCCAGTCGATTATCTGGTTGTGCCAGAGGGCTTTACGGTAGAGATGATAGCAGCGCGGTGCGAAGATCAGGGAATCTGTTCTGCAACTGAATTTTTAAATGCATGCAAATCGGTTACGAAATCTGATTTTGCATATCTGGCAGACATACCGGCAGGTGCCAATGTTAATTATAAGGTACAGGGTTTCCTGTTCCCGGCAACTTACGATATTTATGAGTCGACGACAGCGGAATCATTAGTCGATTATATGTTGAGAACGTTCGACAACTACTATACACAGGAACTGCAGGATCGTGCGGCAGAGCTTGGATACAGTGCATTTGAACTTGTGACGAGAGCTTCCATTGTAGAACGTGAGGCAAAGGTGGATTCAGAACGTGCGACGATTGCAGGTGTTATCAACAACCGTCTGAAAGCAGAAATGCCTTTGCAGATGTGTCCGACTGTCTTATATCCATTGACCGATGGAATGTATGACAAGAGTCAGGTTCTGTACGAGGATCTGGAACTGGATTCTCCATACAACACCTATAAGAATGCCGGACTTCCGGTAGGTCCGATCTGTAATCCGGGACTGGCATGTATCCAGGCAGTATTGTATCCGGAAGAGCATAATTACCTGTATTACCATGTTGGCGACGAAGATGCAGGTACACATATCTTTACAGAAAACTATGAAGATCACATAGATACACAGATTATTGGTGGACCAAACGGCGTGACACCGGATGGAGAAGCTTCCACCGAGGAATCGACAACCGAAGAATCACAATAGGAATAAATAATGTATTAGGAGGGACGTTATGAGAACTTTTAATTTTAGGGCGCGAAACATCGGCGAAGAAAAATATCTGTCATACACAATGGGCGAGGATTGTGAGTTAGATGAGGATGTTTTGGATTACTGTCAGGATAATGCGCCGGAAGAACTGATAGAGATTATCTATGAAGAAGATGACGATTATGATTATCTGACCTACCAGATTACGGGCAAGACATCTCTGGAGGAGTACATTGCGCAGGAGCATGATTGCGAGAGCGTACTGCTCATCCTGCGGAATGTCGCACAGGAGATGATTTCCTTGAAGGAGCAGGCGATTCCACTTTCGTATGTATTGCTGAATCGTGGATTTATCTACGTGGATGCTGAGAAGAAGACAGTACAGTTCCTGTGCCTGCCAATCGAAAGCAAGGGCGCACTTTCTGTAGAATTCAAGAGCTTTGTACGCCAGCTGCTTGCGAACATGAAATACGATGTGGAAGAGGATCTGAATTATGTTGGTAAGCTCCTCACGTATATCAATGGAGATAACTTCAATCTGCGTGGCTTGATCGGACTTGCAGAGGCGTTGATGGAAGAGGAAGGAATCAGCTTCGAGGAGGCTGGAGCCATTGATGCAGACGGTGTAGAAGTTGTAAGTGCAGAGGAAGAAGCACCGGCAGAAAATATCAGCGACATCATGAATAGCCTGCAGGAAGAGGATGATACACCACTTCCGGAGATCGGCGACGATGAAGAAGACGAAGAGGAAGAAGCAGAGGAGCCTGCAAAGGAAGAGGAAGAACTGGAAAGTATCCTTCCAGCTGGCATGCAGGTAAAGGAAGAAGAAACACCGGTAGAGGAGAAGGTGGCAGAACCGACAGAGGCTGTCGAGGAGACACCAGCACCTGTCGAGGAAGCACCGGTACCAGAGCCAGTGATGGAAAAGCAGGAAGCACCAGAGCCGGAACCAGTAGCAGAAAAACCAGAGGTTTCCCTAGCTGCAGAGCAGATCCTGTCACAGGTGAAGCCAGAGGGGGCAACAAATGGTGGCGAGAAGCTGCAGTTAAAGACAAACAAGAAGGAATCCGATATCAACCTGATCAAGGATCGGATCAAGGAGCTGGTTGGAGAAGTTCCATCTGCAAAGCCGACAGCACAGCCAACCAAGAATATCCAGACATTGGAAGATCTGGATCATTTCTTAGACAAGCCACCTGTGGTTAAGCGGAATGTGGTAAAGGTAAACCGTGCGGCAATCATCCAGCAGACAGAGGCTGAGATGGAGGCAGCTGAGGCAGAAGCAGCAGCTGAGACAGCAGAGTCTGCTGAACCGGAAACAACCGTACAAAACGAAGAACCGACAAGCGGACAGACAGAAAACATCAAGGTGCCTGTGATCGAGGATATCTACGATGACATGAACATTGAGAAGAAAAAGGACGATGAAAAGGACAAGAAGCCAAAGAGTACATCTATTTTGAATAAATCTGTAACAGAGCTTGTAAAAGATGCCGTTGGTGCTGTGAGTGCAGCGACTGCAGCAACCAATTCGCCGAAAGCATTGCCATATCTGATCCGTGTAAGTACAGAAGAACGTATCATGCTGAACAAGGCGATCTTCAAGATCGGAAAGGCAACCAGAGGTGTGGACTATACCATTGGCGGAAATGGAGCGATCAGCCGTCAGCATGCATTTATCATTCAAAAAGATGGGGTATGTTATATCAAAGATAACAAGTCTACGAATCATACATATGTGAATGGAAAGCGTGTAGAGGATGGGGTAGAAGAAATTCTGACACATGATTCTCTCGTAAGACTTGCAGATGAAGAGTTTACATTTAAGATTCGCTAATTAGGATGATTATATCATGAGGAGGTAGCAAATGAAGGGGTTAGAGTTGAATGTAACAAAACAAAACGGAATGACATTGGTGGAGTATCAGCTTGGAGTAGCAGATGTCTATGACGACAGAGTGTCAGACAAGGTTGCACAGCTCGGAAATATTATTCCGTTCCAGTACAAGGACGAGGATGGAAAGAGAAGTATTGTCTCTTATGTGCATCATGACACTTCTCTGGAAGTGATGCTGCGTCAGACATTGAAGAAGGCAGATGTACTTGCAATCCTGAAGGGACTGTTGTGTGCATTTGAGATTGGTGCAGCAGGTGTGCAGATCTGTTATCTGGTACGCGATCTGAATTATATCTATGTAGATCCTGAGAGCAAGGCAGTAAAGTGCATTATGGTTCCTGTAAAGCAGGATCCGTTGGGACAGTCTGATATCCCGGATTTCTTCCGAAATATTGTGTCACATATGCGCTTTGATGAAGCAGACAAGGATGATTATGTAGCAAGAATCCTGACCTTGATCAATACGGATCATTATTCCAATATGAAATTAAAGGGGCTTGTAGATGCGGAGATGGAGAAACTTGGTCTCTTCTATACAAGAGACGAGGGACTTAAGAAGGAAGCGGATACAACCGCAGCTCCGGAAGTACAGAACCAGAATGTAAAAGTAAATCGTGTCGGCGTGATGAACAACATGCGTCCACAGGGTATGCCAGCGATGGGACAGCCGGTACCACCGATGGGCAGACAGCCAATGGGGCAGCCAGTACCACCGATGGGCGGACAGCCAATGATGGGACAGCCGGTACCACCGATGGGCGGACAGCCAATGGGACAGCCGGTACCACCGATGGGCGGACAGCCAATGGGGCAGCCAGTACCACCGATGGGGCAGATGCCGAAGCCGGAAATGCCAAAACCACAGGCACCAGCACCGGAGACACCAAAGCCAGAGATGCCGAAGCCGGAAATGCCAAAGCCACAGGCACCAGCACCGGAGGCACCAAAGCCAGAGATGCCGAAACCGGAAATGCCAAAGCCACAGGCACCGGTACCGGAGGCACCAAAGCCAGAGATGCCGAAACCAGAAATGCCAAAGCCACAGGCACCAGCACCGGAGGTACCAAAGCCAGAGATGCCGAAACCGGAAATGCCAAAGCCACAGATGCCACCAATGGGACAGCGTCCAGCGATGGGCGGACAGCCGATGATGGGGCAGCCAGTACCACCGATGGGTGGACAGCGTCCTCCGATGGGACAACCAATGATGGGGCAGCCGATGATGGGACAGATGCCAAGACCACAGGCGCCACAGATGCAGAACGGCAACCTGATGGGACAACTTGGCGGTGCACGCCCGATTCCACACTTTGTGCGTAAATCAACTGGTGAGATCATCAATATTACAAAACCAGAATTTATCATCGGTAAGTCAAAGACGAAAGCCGATTATGCAATAGAGAACAACAGCGCAATCAGCCGGGAGCATTGTATTGTAATCCAGCGCGATGGCGTGAACTATATTAAGGATAACAATTCTACAAACCATACCTATGTAAACGGGGTAGAGTTGCAGCCGGGTAAGGAAGTGCTTCTGAAGCATAAGACAGAAGTTCGATTGGGAGATGAGGAATTCACATTCCTTCTGAGAAAAGGAGAGTAATATGGAGTACATTGCAACATATCACACCGATGTAGGTACAAGAAAAGAAACGAATCAGGACTCTCTTGCAATCAAGGTTGTGAACACAAAAGAGGGAAATGTTGCATTTGCAATCGTGTGTGATGGCATGGGAGGACTCGCAAAAGGCGAGGTTGCCAGCAAAGAGGTAATCGAAGCATTTTGTACATGGTTTGATGACACGCTGGTGGATGAAATCCAAAATGGAACATTCACAGAGCAGAATCTTGTATCACAGTGGGATGATATTATCCAGATTCAGAATCGCCGGCTGGGCGCATATGGAGAGGAAAATCATTTGCAGCTTGGTACGACGGTATCTGCAATCCTGTTGTACAAGGATCAGTATTATATTGTGCATGTGGGCGACAGCCGCGTGTATGAGCTTACAAAGACAGCGAAGCAGCTGACAAACGACCAGACATTTATCGCAAGAGAACTGGCAGCGGGACGTATGACACCGGAACAGGCAAAAACCGATCCGAGACGAAGCGTACTGTTGCAGTGTGTCGGCGCATCGCCGGTTGTTGAGCCGGAATTTACAAAGGGAACTGCAACAAGAAATGCAGTTTATATGCTCTGCTCAGACGGATTCCGTCATGTGATCACACCGGAGGAAATCATCGAGAAGATCGGACCGGGTGAGGCGACGGACGAGGAAAAGATGAAATATGGAGCAATATATCTGACAGAGTTAGTAAAGAACCGTGGGGAACGTGATAATATCACAGTAGCAATGGTTCGCACGATTTGATTTAGAGAGGGTTTGCCATGACGAAGGAAGGAACCGTACTAGACGGAAAATATGAAATTTTGGCAGAAGTTGGTCGAGGTGGTATGTCCATCGTGTACCTTGCCCGTGATAAGCGTTTGAACAAGCAGTGGGCGGTCAAGGAGATCAAGAATGATGGAAAGAAATCCGCAAAGACGTTGCTTAAGGGATTGGAGCGAGAAGCGAATATTCTGAAGAACGTAGATCATCCGGTGTTGCCGCGAATCGTAGATATCATCAATCAGGATGGAACAATCTACGTTGTTATGGATTATATCGAGGGTGATACGATTCAGGATCGATTGAAGAAGGAAGGCGCGCAGCCACAGGAGTTAGTTGTAGAGTGGGGCTTGCAACTTGCAAGTGCATTGAATTACCTGCACAACATGAATCCACCGGTTATCTACCGGGATATGAAACCTTCGAATGTCATGATCAAGCCGGAGGGCGGCGTAAAGCTGATCGACTTCGGTACAGCAAAAGAGTACGAGATAGAGAACAATGCAGATACAACCGCACTTGGTACGAGAGGCTATGCAGCACCGGAACAGTTCGGTGATTCCAAGGGACGTGGTATCTACAATACAGATGCAAGAACAGATATCTATAATCTGGGCGCAACCCTGTACCATATCGTAACAGGAAAGAACCCATGTGAGCCACCGTATGAGATCAAGCCGATCCGCGAGTGGAATCCGATGTTGTCCTCTGGATTGGAGAAGATCATCTTAAAATGTACACAGGCAGATCCGAACGACCGTTATCAGAACTGTACGGAGCTGATGTATGCATTGGAGCATTACGATGAGCTTGACGACAGCTACCGGAAGAAGAACAAGAAGAAGCTTGGGCTTTTTGCAGCAACCGTGGCATTGGCAGTTGTATCCGGTATCACAGCCGGAATCGGATATTCCGGTATGCAGCGGATCAGGCTGAACAACTACAACCAGTATATCGAAAATGGTATGAACTACTGCCGGGAAGAGAATTACGAAGCCGGAACGGCAGAATTCAAGAAAGCAATCGAACTGGACGGCTCGGAGGAAAAAGCTTACGAACAGTACATACAGGCATACATTGATGCTACGAACAAGGCGGAGGAAGCCGGAACGGAATCTACGCTGAATCTGGATGATGCGTTGACGTTGGTTTCCAATCGAATCAGCAGTAAACATGGTGGTGTTGAGAAAAACAGCGCAGTGCTTTACAAGCTGGCACTTACTTATTTTGAGGAAGAGCGTTCTTACAGTCAGGCAGCCAAATATTTCGGCATGATTGACGAGAAGGACGAGGAATATGGAAAGCTTGCAGGCTTTTACAAATCCATTTCCGAGCTGCGATCTGACAGTACGTCGGATGCATCAGAGCTGATGCAGGCGGTAAATGATTTCGCAACCTACAACGAGAACAACTTTACGAACCAGGAAGCAACCAAGTTCGTAAACTATCGTATTATCGGCGAGATTTACAGTACAAACGTCAGCAAGGATGCGGAGACAAGCATCGCAGAACAGGCAAGTACGGTGATGGAACAGGCGGTTGCAGATCTGGACGAGTACACAGGCAATGATCTGGACGAAGAAGCAGTTATGGATATGAATTATCGTTACGACGATAACCTGATTATGATCTATGAGCAGCTTGCCAAGGAAAATGCAGATAATGAAACAGTTGCCAATGGATATTATTCGATGGCAATCAGTTATTGTGAAGACTATATTGGAATCCTGAAGATGAAGGTAGACAGCGATCCGGGCATTTCGCTGGGTGGTTCCTCTGTCAACGCGTATAACCAGTCTTATTACAATAAGATGATGACGGAAGCACGTTGTTATGACGCACAGGGCAAGACAGATGATGCACTCAAGATATACGAAGCCGCAGAAAAGGTATTCGGTACAAAGAACGAGTGGAGCGACAACGTATATGCAGAGCATCTGGATTATCTGTATCGTCTGTGTGAGGCACAGGAGCAGGATCCGAAGCTTTGGACGACGAAGATTCCAGATCTGACAAAGAAGCTGATTCAGGTATTTGATGATGGTGGTAACGTGCTTGGCATCGACAGCAACAAAACATGGTACAAACGAAAAGATACGTTGCAGATGTTGAAGGACGGTAGCTATGATATCAGCGAAGAAGAAGCGACGCAGGCACCGGATGCAAATTCCGATGATTCGCAGTCAGCAGAGATGGGAGAGTGATCAGCATGCAAAACGTATATGAGATATGTTTCTATGGCGGCTTGGTACTGGCGATTCTCCTTCTGATTGCGGCGATCGTGTTATTCATTGTATTGAAGATACCGAAGGTAATTGGAGAATTGACCGGAAGTGCTGCGAAAAAGGCAATGAAAGAAATGCAGGATGGTACAGCGAGTCCGGGCAGCGTAGCGAAGAAAGAACAGGAAAAATACTACAACATGGGAAGTGGAAAGATCACTGCGAAAGAAGCGGTTTCTACGCGGGAGGATCGTAAGGCTAATGGTAACGATTCCACCGAACTGTTGGAGAAATCAAAGAAGAAAGAAAAGAAGTTTGAAGAGACCGACATCCTTCGTCCGGGTATCAATGATTATGATACACCGGATGATGGCGAGACAGAAGTACTCGGTTCAGGTGCGGATGATGAGGCAACAGATGTGCTTCGTGATACATCGGCAGGAGATGACGGAGCAACGGATGTACTTCGGAATGACGAAGGAGATGACGGAGCAACGGATGTACTTCGAAATGACGAAGGAGATGACGGGGCAACGGATGTACTTCGGAATGACGAAGGAGATGACGGAGCAACCGATGTACTTCGGGGAGACGATGCAGACAGTGATGCAACCGATGTATTGCGTGCCGACGATGACGACAGTGATGCAACCGATGTATTACGTGCAGATGATGACGAGGAAGGTACAAGCGTGCTGACAACCGGAACATTAGCGAAGAAGGTAAAAGTAATTTACAATATAGTAGTTGTTCATTCAGATGAAAGTATAGAGTCGGGTAGGTGAGAAAAAGGATGAAAAGAAAAGAAACAAAATCAAACAATTCAAAACACCCGGTAAAGAAGCTCATAGCATTATGGGTTGTCTTTGCTCTGCTGATTGTACCATTTGCAAACCATGTCGGTGATAAGAATGGCGCGAAAGCAGAAGGGGGGAGTGCAACTGGAGGTGTAAAGGTTGTCACAGATTCGTCCGTAGGTGTAACCGTGGATGTATCTGAGAAGATACGAATCAACAAAGATGATACAGGCGCTATTGTGACGGGAACCTCAAAAAAAACAGTATATCTGTTAGAGGGTGTACAGAGTGTAACGAAATTAAAATTGCCAGAACTTAAAAGCAATGCTACAGATTTGGCTTTGCTTGGAGCTGCTTTTTATGGAGCAGATAAGTCTGTTGATTTAGAAGTTACTTCTTCGTTGTTTCCGTTGGGAAACAATGGTGAGACAGATTTACAGGCGAATGCAGTGAAAGAAAATGGAAAGATTGGAATCTATGCAAGAGCGAAAGATACGGATTCTTGGAAATTGCAATGTGTAGTGAATGTTGTATGTTTGGATACGGTATTTACAGGTATTGCGGGACTGTATGGTGATAACGCGCACACAGATAAGCTGACAGCGGATCGATATGTAAATGAAGCATATATAGGAGTATGGGTGGATCCCATTGATATACCACCTAACACAAGCTTAAAATATTATGTAAAAACAGACAATCCTGCAACGTCAGAGGAATTAGTAAATGTAGCAAGTTATACTTGGAATTCATGGGATTTTAAAATTTCAGCAGATGCAGAGAATAACGGAAAACAAGTTTACGCATACGCGGCATTGATTGATAATGCATCATCACAGGTTCTCGAATACATAGACGCTGGCACGACTCATATAAGTAATGATGCACAGGCACCAACGATTTCGAAGGTTACAGAAGAGCAGTCAGAAGATGGGAATGTATACGTTGCATTTGATACAGGACATACAGATGACAACGGCGTATATTATGGAAACAAAAATTATTATCGGTTCACCGTAAAGGTAGAGGATGTAGCAGCAGAAAATCAGGATGCATCTGGAGTAAAAAATGTTACTGCATATTTGAATGGCGATACTTCAAAGCCATTTTCAGCCAGCAAGAATGCGACAACGGGTAATTATGAGATCGCAATTCAGAAAACAGATTTAGCAGAAGGCGATAACACAATTACAGTGACAGCCGAAGATAATAAGGGAAATAAGTCAGAAACATTCACATATCCGGTAAAACTTCATCAGGTTACGGACTCTACAGAGATTAAGAGTGTTAAATTCTTAGGTGAGGATGGAGATCTTCTTATAAGTGATGCAATCATCCGTGAGCCAAAGACGATTGAAATTACACTGGAATCTACCAAAAATGTAGGCAAGGTAGAGGTAAAAAGTGGAGATGATGTTTCTTTTGCAGATGTAGCTCCAGTTACAAATGCAGAGAGTGTGAAACGTGTATATTCTGTTACAGCGAAGATTCAGATCCCAACAGATGCCAATATTACATCTACAAACTTTTCTGGATTGAAGATTGTTGTATATGAAAAAGACACAAATACAATACTTTCAGATAATAAATCTATAAAAGATATCAAGTACGATGCAACTGCTCCAGAAGTAAAAAATCCGGTTATCCAGAAGAAAAAGAATGGAAGCAGTACATGGGAAGATGTAGCGGATGGCAGTTTAGAAACGGCGATTGTTACAGAACTGGATACAGAGTATAGATATGTGGTAGAAGTAACGGATGATTTGAGCGGCGTTGCAAAAGTAAGCTCAGACAAAGGAGACTTCACACTTGAATCGGGCAATAAGTATGTATTCAATATTCCATCAGGTGAGCTAAATGCGACTCTTCCATATTCGGTCGCAGTTTCAGCAATAGATAACGCGGGCAATCCATCAACGACTTTGACACTTCGTGGAGTTACAAAGATTGATGATACCTTGCGCGTAGATCGTTGTGTGATTATAGACGCAGCTGGAAACGATGTAACAAGCGATGTTTTGGCAGGAAAGAATACAAATGAAAAATATCAGCTGGAAGTGACTGCAAGCTCTGCTTATGTTGTGAAGAAGTTTGAACTGATTGCAGGCGGTACGAATGACCAGACAAAGGATGTAGCTGCCTCTGCAAATCAACAAGATACAAACAGTCATCGTTACAGCACAACGGTAAAATTTGATTTGCCTGCTAAGACGGATATAAATGCACAGCTGGATAGTATGTATCTGAATGTGATAGATGGAAATGCAAAGACGATTCGCTATCCGCAGGATGCATCTGAAACGCTTGGTACAATTTTATATGACCGTACCAATCCAACTGTATCGGTGAATGTGGCAAACGACAGCACATGGTATAAGGAATATACAATCAACTATACGATTACTTCCGGTGATAATGGCGTGGAATCACCACTTGCAAATGCCGGTTATTCTCTGGCAGGAAGCAAGACAAATGTGACAGACAAGGAAATCGCATTGAATGGAACACAGACTTCTGTGAATGGAAAGATTGCGATTCCAGAGTCAGCAGGAATTACAGGTACATCTCTTGTGTTTAATGCACAGGATGCAAGTGAGAACCTGCTTCTAAACAATCTGTATAAGATCAAGGTCGATAAGACAAATCCTAAGGCTGAATTGACAGTCAATGGAAAGACAAACATTACACAGCCATTGGATGGCGAGGTATTGATCAAGACAACGGTATCGGATAACCTGACAATCAATCAGGCGACGATCACAGTGAAGGGACCAGACACCGATGTGACAACAAATCTGAGTGGAGCAAAGGAACTGGTAAATGTCAGTCAGGAAAACAGTTTCACATTGAATAACCTGATCGGCAAGAAAGCCGCAGATGGGGACTACACCGTGACAGTCAATGTGTCAGACAAGGCAGGAAACATTGATTCCAAGACGATGAAGTTCCGCGTGGATAACACAATCCCGGTTGTTACAGCAAAGATTTCCGGGGGTACAACTGCAGGCAAGCAGCCAGGAAAGAACTTCGATGGAACTGTTTGCGATTACTTCTATCGTTCCAATGTAACGATAGAGCTTACTTATGAGGATGAGAATATCTCAGCTTCCGGCGTAAGAGTAACAGATAATAACAATGTGGTAAATGTAACATGGCAGCGAATCGGTACATCTAACAAGTACCGGGCAAGCTATGTTTCAACCGGTATTGGCGCACGTGTAATCAAGATCAATGCACAGGATAATGCTGGCAACAATGCAGTTGAAAAGCAGGTTGTATTTATCAAGGATACAGATGCACCGAATATTGCTGCAGTAATCAATGGAGGTATGGTTTACTCTGAGAATATGGGGGTTGTTGATCTGACTTCCGATGCAATGGTTGCTTTCTCTGTAAGCGATGCAAACGAAGACGTACATGATTTCAATTACCAGTTGATTAAGACAGTACCGGATCAGCTTCCGGTAACCGCGGATGTATTGAAGACAGATAACCGGGTATTTGGCTATACAGATGAGGCTGATTATCAGGTAAAGGTATATTCTGTGGATAAGGCAGGAAACCGAAGTGCAGAAAGAAATGTACAGTTCCGTGTTGATAAGACAGCACCAGAACTGCAGATTACAGGAACCGCTTCCGGTTCGACACTGAACGCAGGAACAACCCTGACATTTAGTATGACAGAGGCATTCTGGTGGGATGCATCTGGTACGATCACGATCACAAGAAAAGCAAACGACAGCGTGGCAGAAGCCGCTTACAAGACCATCGACTTCAAGCCAACTGCACGTGTGACAACGATGACAGAGACACTTAGTGAGACAGGTGAGTATCAGGTAACATTTACCGGTAAAGACCGTGCTGGACATACCGCAGAGGCAGCCAGCTATACGGTAAGAATTGATACAGGCAAGCCAATCATTACGCTGAGTGGCGTGTCAAATAACGACAAGACAACAAAGCAGGTAGAGTTCCAGGCACAGATCGAGGAGGACTTCTATCTGACAAAGTCTGTAAGGATTCAGGCAACAAGAACATATCTTGATCCAACATCTTATAAGGAAAAAACAGAGGATCTGCAGATTACCGGATATAATCCGACAGCAGCAACGACGCTGATCCGAAACACATTTACAGAGGATGGTATCTATAAGATTCAGATAAACTGTAAGGATGCCGCAGGTAATGAGGATACACAGGAGGTTTCCTTCACGATTGATAAGACAAAACCAGTGATTGATCCAAAGGTCATGAGCGCATATGAAGGAACTCTGACATCCTTTGCATGGGATTACGATCTGAACGACATTATCTATGACCTGACTGTCTGCGATGCACATATGTACTTGAATGGTAGCGAGTATGACGGAACATCCGAAGTCGAGGACGGCGCATATGAGATGAAGATTACAGCCGAAGATGAACTTGGAAATGCAACTGAGAAAACAGTAAACTTCAATCTGGATACAAAGGCACCAACCTTTATTGTAACGGGTGTAGAAGATGGAGAGATCAAGAACGAGCAGTACGACATCAACGTATCCCTTCAGTTGGATGAGGATACTCTGGATGAGGTAACGCTCAATGGTTCTCCAGTTGAGATCAAGGACAATGCTGCAGCGATTACAGTTACGGAAAAGGGCGACTATAAGCTTACAATGAAGGCACATGATGATGCTGGAAATGAAGCAGAACAGACGATCAGCTTTACATATGGTGAGAAGAGTCATGTACTTCTGTATGTATTGATTGGTGTTGGCGTTCTTGTAGTGCTTGGCGGTGGAATCGCAATTATTCTGGCAGCAAAGAAGAAAAAGAATAATTAACCGGTGATAAAACCAGGTTACACAGGCAGGAGCATGGGAACATGCTCCTGTTTTGCTTGCAAACTACCGCTGGGCATATTATAATCAGAAAAGCGAAAACGGTAACAGGGAAAATTGGTAGGAGGTTGACGCATGGTAGACGTTGCGATGCTGACAAAGCAAGGGGGAAGAGATCACAACGAGGATTACATACGGAAAGCAACATACGAAGAACAGCTCTGCCTGATCTTGTGTGATGGACTTGGCGGGCATGCCTGCGGGGAAATAGCATCGGAACTGGTTGCAGAAAGCATAGCAAAGGGATTTGAAAAACAGGGCTACTATGCCGGATTTTTCAAGGATGCATTGGAACAGGCACAAAAAGAATTACTGGAAGAACAGGTGCGGCGGGATCTGTGCAACTCCATGAAGACAACGGCAGTTGTGCTTGTAATCACACCGGACCTGATACAGTGGGCGCATATCGGGGACAGCCGGTTGTATCGGATTTACGAGAATGGAACAAAATATCAGAGAACGCGTGACCATAGCTTAGTACAGATTCTATGCGATACCGGAGAGATCAGGGAATCCGAGATCCGTACGCACGAGGATCGGAACAAGCTGCTGCGTGCGATGGGCGCACAGTGGGGGACGAAAACGTATGATATAAGTGCGGTTGTGGAGCGCGGAGAGACACAGGCGTTTGTGTTGATGACGGATGGTTTCTGGGAGTATGTCTATGAGGAAGAGATGCTTGCCACATACAAGGAAGCATTCTCTGCACAGGCTTGGTTAGATGCAATGGAAAAATACGTGCTGAAGCGGGCAGACATGACAAAGACGGATAATTATTCTGCAATCGTTGTCCGCGTGGAGGAATAAAGAAGATGTTTCGGGCAGTTGTATTTGATATGGATGGTGTCATTACGGACACGGAAAAATTATACAGGAGATTTCAGTTAGAGGAAGGCAAGAAGCTGGGAATCCCGGATGATGTGATGGTCGTTGCCTGCGAGCGTATCGCGGGTGGCACGAAGTACACAAACAAGAAGAGCTTTGAAGATGTCGTCGGTATGGGAATTGATTATTTTGATTTTCGGGAAGCGGTCGTGAACAAGCTGGACGCGCATATCCGGGCACACGGCGTGGAACTAAAGCCGGGCGTCGCAGATACATTAAAATATCTGAAAGAAAAAGGTGTTAAGGTTGGACTTGCAACTTCTACGGTGCGTGAACGTGCCACGGGATATCTGAAGGCGCATCATATTGACCGGTATTTTGATGAGCTGGTGTTCGGAGATACGGTTGCACATGGTAAGCCTGCACCGGATATTTACCTGAAAGCGTGTGAGATGCTGGATGTAAGACCGGAGGAGGCAATCGCCGTGGAGGATTCCATCAACGGAATCGTATCGGCGGGGCGTGCCGGCATGTATCCGGTTATGGTGATCGATCTGATCGAGCCGAACGACACCACGAAACAATACGCTAAGAAAGTATATGAATTCGGACGCATCGACCGTCTGAAGGAGTTAATATAGTGTCGAACAAGACTACTATGTAGATGGAAGATGTATGTAGATATGATTCTAAGACAGACCGTTGAAGCACGCTGGCACTTAACGAACGTAGTGAGTTTAGTACCATTGCGTGCTGAACCGAGCGAGAGCGTGTCTGTGTAGAATCATATCTACATACATCTTTGGAATAAAATATATCTTGTTCGATACGAGAATAATATGGAGGACAGAAAAATGAGTAACATGAATTTGCTGGTTGTTATTTTGAAACATGAGGATCTGGTAAGCGAGATCTGTAAGGAACTGGTAGAAGAAGGGATTCATGGAGGTACGATCGTTGATGGTACCGGTATGGCGAGTGTTGTCGAGAAGATGGATGACCTTCCGATCTTTGGAATGCTTCGTTCCATCCTTGCGGATGATGACGATCATGAAGTGGTAAAGATGATGTTCTTTGTCGTAGATGATGAAGAAATGAAGAAGGCACGCAAGACGATCAACGATGTGATCGGACTGGACAAGCCGAACACCGGAATTATGTTTGCACTTCCGGTATCATTTGTGGAAGGCTTGGGTGCGTAATCATGGATTTGAATATTTTAACGTATTTAGGGATTATGTTGCTTGCAGCACTGATCGCAGGCAAGATTGTCAAACAGATGCGACTCCCGAATGTGACAGGATATCTGGTAATCGGATTGCTGATTGGCCCGAACTGTTTGAAGATTTTGAGTGAAGAATTGATTGACAGTATGGACCTGGTGACAGAGCTGGCGCTCGGATGCATTGCTTTTTCGATTGGTGCGGAGTTTAAAACAACCTTTTTGAAGAAAGTAGGGAAAGCCCCGCTCGTGATAGGAATTACAGAAGGTGTGGGAGCAGTACTTGTTGTAGATACAATTCTGCTTCTGCTCGGATATAATGTCAGCTTTGCACTGGCGCTTGGCGCGATTGCATCTGCGACGGCGGCAGCATCTACGATGATGATCGTGAAGCAGTATAAAACAAAAGGCCCTGTGACAAACACCCTGCTTCCGGTCGTGGCACTTGATGATGCGGTGGCATTGATTGCATATGGACTTTCGATGGCAGTAGCCAATGTGATCAGCTCAAGCGGAAGTGCACCGGTAAGCAAGCTTCTGATTGCCCCTTGTGTCGAGATATTCGGCGGTTTGTTATTCGGCGCGGTGCTTGGTGTCATCATGGCACTGCTGGTGAAGTTTTACACCGGTCGGGGCAACCGTCTTGCAATTACGATCATGATGATCTGTCTGTGCGTGGGCGTTTCTGATATGGTAGGATTTTCGTCATTGCTTGCATGCATGATGCTTAGTACGATCTTTGCGAATATTTCAAAGCAGAGCGACAAGATCTATGAGCCGCTGGACCGGATCACGCCACCGATTTACATGATGTTCTTCATCTTGTCCGGAGCATCGCTGGATGTCACGGTCATTGTATCTGTCGGAGTTGTTGGAGCGGTCTATGTCGTAGGTCGTATCATTGGTAAAGCGCTGGGGGCAGCGTTCGGGGCGAAGATCTCGAAGGCGCCGAAGGTTGTCCAGAAATGGCTTGGTCTGACGCTTGTGCCGCAGGAGGGCGTGGCGATTGGTCTTGCCACATCGGCAGGTAAATCGCTGCCACAGTATGCCGCGCAGATCCAGACGATCGTGTTGTGTGGTGTTGTTATCTACGAGCTGATAGGACCTGTCATTACGAAGCTTGCATTGAAGAAGGCAGGGGAACTCGTGGAGGAACCAAAGAAAAAAGCCAGTGCGAAAGCGTAAATAAGTGAAATAGAAAGTAATAAACGCAACTCATTTTTCATATATATAACCAAAGCAAGTGGGTATGGCGGTCTGCCACACCGGACGAATGGGAGTCTATATGGAAAAACGGGTTGCGTTTTGTGTTTTAAAGGCACTGGTTGCAGCGTACATTGTGACCGGGCTTTTGCTTTTAATTCTGGCATTTGCATTGTATAAGCTGGGATTGAGTGAGAATGTTGTAGAACTGGGTGTTGTGTTTATCTATCTGCTGTCGAGTGCCATCGGCGGATTCTTCATCGGTAAATGCATGGAAGTAAAGCGGTTGTTGTGGGGCGTGTTGCTCGGATTGTTCTATGCGGTGCTCCTGCTTGTGTTATCTTTGATCGTGCGTGGAAATGCACAGGGAATCATACAATCCGGGTTGCTTAATACATTGATCTGCCTCGGTGGAGGGGCAATCGGTGCATTTCTGTCATAAAACATGGCAGAAATGCGTATTTACAAGTAGAATGTAAAAAAATAATGATGACAAATGACAGGACATGTGATAAAATATCCATTAATAATGCTAGTAGGAGGCGATAAAGATGAAGAGAATCAAAACTTTGACAGAAAAGACAATGAAGAGCACTGTAGTTAAGGGTGGTTGCGGCGAATGCCAGACATCTTGCCAGTCAGCATGTAAGACAAGCTGTACAGTTGGTAACCAGAGCTGCGAGAACAACTAATTACAGATAAAGAAAGTGTAATACATACACTTCGCACAAGAAAAGGGGATATCCTGCGATGTCCCCTTTCCTTAATGAATAAGAGAAATAGGAGTGACTAAGAAAGTGGTACACCAGTACAAGAACAATGGGTATAATATCGTGCTTGATGTGTGCAGCGGCTCCGTACATGTAGTGGATGACCTTGTATATGATATGATTGCGATGTACAAGGATAAGAAATTCGAAGAGATTGAACAGGCAATTTTAGAGAAGTATGGAGATACCTATAGTAAGGAAGATATCAAGGATGCGTATTCCGACATTTCCGAGTTAGAAGAAAAGGAACTGTTATTCACGGAAGATGTGTTCAAGGATGTCATTATCGATTTTAAGAAGAGAAAGACCGTAGTCAAGGCGCTTTGCTTACATATTGCACATGATTGTAACCTTGCCTGCAAGTATTGTTTCGCAGATGAGGGAGAATATCATGGTCAGAAACGGGAACTTATGAGTCTGGAAGTTGGCAAGCAGGCGATTGACTTTTTGATAGAGAATTCCGGAAACCGTGTAAACCTTGAAGTTGATTTCTTCGGCGGTGAGCCGTTGATGAACTTTGATGTGGTGAAGGAAATCGTAGCATATGGACGAAGCAAGGAGAAGGCGGCAAATAAGAACTTCCGTTTCACCCTGACGACAAATGGTATGCTGTTAAATGATGAAGTCATTGATTTCTGCAACAGAGAGATTTCAAACGTTGTATTGAGTCTCGACGGCAGAAAAGAGATTAATGACATGATGCGGCCAACCAGAAATGGAAAGGGAAGCTATGACATTATTGTGCCGAAGTTCCAGAAGTTCGTGGAGAAGCGCGGCGATAAGAGCTATTATGTGCGCGGTACATTTACGAGAAACAATCTGGACTTTACGAAGGATTTTGAATTGATGACCGAGCTTGGATTCAAGGAGATTTCCATTGAGCCGGTTGTCACACCAGATGAGAATGATTATGCGATCCGCGAGGAAGATTTACCAACGATTTTCGAGCAGTATGACAAGCTGGCAGTTGATCTGATCCGCCGGCAGAAGGAAGGAAAACCAGTGACATTCTTCCATTACAAGCTCGACTTAAATGGTGGTCCGTGTGTGTACAAGCGTCTGTCTGGATGTGGTTCCGGTACGGAGTATCTGGCAGTGACACCAACTGGAGATCTGTATCCGTGTCATCAGTTTGTTGGACACGATGAGTTCAAACTGGGTGATGTATTCCATGGTGTAGAACGAAACGATATCGTGGAAGAATTCAAGCTTTGCAATGTCTATGCCAAGGACAAATGCAAGGATTGCTTCGCAAGATTTTATTGCAGTGGCGGCTGTGCAGCGAATTCGTATCAGTTCCATGGCAATATATTAGACGCATACGATGTGGGTTGTGAATTGCAGCGGAAACGTGTCGAATGTGCCATTATGATGAAAGCAGCTCTGGCGGATGACGAAGAAGACGAAGCGGCAGAGTAAAATAAATGAAGGAGAGACAAAAAGATGAAGAAAACAAAAAGGAAAGCAGTCATCAATCTGATTATTTTCTTCCTGCTTCTGGCTGGCGGTATCTATATGGCAATCGCTGGTGTAGGACAGAATGAATCCGGTAAAACTGCGAATGTTCCGTTGGGACTGGATCTGCAGGGCGGTTTGTCCGTAACCTATGAGATTCAGGATGAGAAGCCGACAAGCGACGAGATTAAAGCAACTGTGGATAAGCTGCAGCGAAGAGTCGATGCGTACAGTTCAGAAGGTGAAGTGTATCAGGAAGGAAATGACCGTATCACGGTTGAGATTCCTCTGAACACAGAGAAGGTAGATGCGCATGACGTATTGGATGAACTCGGTCAGCCGGGACAGCTTCTGTTCCTTGATTCCGAGAACTATACAATCTGGCAGCAGAATCAGAACAATGGTACGAACGATGCATACGAAGCAGTTCTGACAGGTTCTGATATCAAGAACGCACAGGCAGGTGTGGACGACAGTGGTACAGTGAAGGATTATGTTGTACAGCTTCAGTTTACAGATGAAGGTGCGCAGAAGTTTGCAACTGCAACTGCAGCCAATATTGGAAAGCCAATCTATATCATCTATGATGGAGCCGTTGCAAGTGCTCCAACTGTACAGAGTGCAATCACAGATGGTAATGCAGTTATCAATAAGATTTCCAGCTATGATGAGGCAGAAAGCCTTGCATCAACAATTAAGATTGGTGCGCTGCCTCTGGAGTTGAAGCAGATTCAGTATAATATCGTTGGTGCAAAGCTTGGTCAGAAAGCAGTATCAACAAGCTTGATCGCCGGTGCGATCGGTTTTGGCTTGGTATGTATCCTGATGATTGTACTGTATCGTTTCCCAGGATTTATTGCCAGCTTAGCACTGACAGGTTATGTTGTATTGATGCTTTTGATTCTGAGCATCCGACACATCACACTGACACTTCCTGGTATTGCAGGTATTATCCTGTCAATCGGTATGGCAGTGGATGCGAATGTCATCATTTTCACACGTATCCGTGAGGAGATCTCTGCAGGCAGCGGTGTGCGTGCGGCAGTGAAGGCAGGTTTCTCCAAAGCGCTTTCCGCGATTTTGGATGGTAATATTACAACTTTGATTGCAACCGTTGTTTTGATGATCCTTGGCTCTGGTAGTATCAAGGGATTCGCGGTTACATTGATGCTTGGTATTGTCCTTTCTATGTTTACCGCATTGTTTGTGACAAAGATGCTTTTGAATTCGTTCTTAGAGCTTGGCGTACAGAATCCAAAGATGTATGGTAAGGCAAAGGAGCCAAAGATTCACGGATATGTAAAGAACTTCAAGATTTGTGGTGTTGCTTCTTTGATCGTGATCATTGCAGGACTTGCGTTCCTCGGTGTAAACCATTCAAGAATTGGCAAGTCATTAAATTACAGTCTGGAGTTTACCGGTGGTACATCAACAACTGCTACTTTTGCAGAGGACGATGTATATACACTGGAGCGTGCAGAGTCTGAGGTTGCACCAGTGATAGCAGAAACAGCGGGTATTGATGCTGGAACGATTCAGATTCAGACAGTAGAAGGAAACAATCAGGTTATCTTCAAGACATCCGAGCTTACAGAAGAGCAGAGTGCAAAGATTGACGACCTGTTGAAATCACAGTTTAAGGCAACAGAAGTGGACAACCAGAGTATCAGTTCTACCATCAGTGGTGAGATGAAGAAAGATGCGATCGTAGCGATTGCAGTATCTTCTGTATTGATGCTTCTGTACATTGCGTTCCGGTTCTCTGACGTGAAGTTTGGTGTCAGTGCGGTGCTTGCTCTTGTACATGATGTATTGGTTGTATTTGCGGCATACTCCATCGGAACACTGTCCGTTGGTAATACATTTATTGCGTGTATGCTGACAATCGTAGGTTACTCGATCAACGCGACAATCATTATCTTCGACCGTATTCGTGAGAATATGCGGACACAGGATAGTAAAGAAAGTCTGGAAGAGCTTGTCAACAAGAGTATCGGACAGACATTTACAAGAACAATTTATACATCCCTGACAACCTTTATCATGGTATTTGTATTGTTCGTGATGGGCGTAACTTCTCTGAAAGAATTTACATTCACATTGATGCTTGGTATCGTGTGTGGTGCTTATTCATCTGTATGTATCACCGGACCACTCTGGTATACAATGAAGAAGAAATTCTCCAAGAAAAATGCATAAGTAAAATAAGGTGGGGCTGTTTCGGCAGCCCCATTTTTAAGTGAAGAAGAGAGGAACACAGATATGTCGGAGTACAAAAAAGAAGAATGGCGGGTGAAACAGCCAGCCGCAGATATCCGCGCACTGGCAGAGCGGTTCTCGATCAGCCCGATATTGGCGCATATCATCGTGAACCGGGAGATCACGGAGCCAGATGCGGTTGCGTGTTATCTGAGTGATGATCTTGCATACACTCATGATCCAGCGTTAATGAAGGACATGGACAAGGGCTGCCAGATTATGAAAGAAAAGATTCGGGCAGGAAAGAAAATCCGTATTATCTCCGATTACGATGTAGATGGCATCACATCGAATTATATTCTGTATCAAGGGCTGCAAAAGGCAGGGGCAGATGTCTCTTATGATATCCCACACCGGATCATGGATGGGTATGGGATGAATGTACGGCTGGTGGAAGCGGCATACGCCGATGGCGTGGATACGATTATCACCTGTGACAATGGAATTGCGGCGGAGACCGCAGTCACCCGGGCGAAAGAACTTGGAATGACGGTGATCGTTACGGATCATCATGAGGTGCCGTGCGAGGTGACGGAAAACGGAGAAAAAAATTATCTGTATGTGAACGCGGATGCCGTGATCGATCCGCACCGCCCGGATTGCGCATATCCCTACAAGGACTTATGCGGCGCTGGTGTGGCGTACAAATTCATCCGGCATTTATACCGGGTGACGGAGCTTCCGTGGGAAGACGAAGATGCCTATATGGATATCTTAGCGCTTGGTACGGTGTGTGATATCATGCCGCTCACAGATGAGAACCGGATCTTTGTCAAGCGTGGACTGCGGAGACTTACGAACAGTACGAATCCTGGAATCAATGCGTTGAAGAAAGCGTTAGGTCTTGATGGAAAGCCAATCGAGGTGCATCATTTGAGCTTCCGGATTGGTCCGAGTCTGAACTCGACCGGACGACTGGAAAGTGCGAAAGAGGGCGTTGAGCTGCTGCTGACCGATGATCCGGCGCGGGCGGAAAGCCTGGCACAGGATATGGCGAAGCTCAACGAACTGCGGAAGGAGATGACCGACCGCGGTGTGCGGGCGGCAACGGACTGGGTGCGAAAGGATATTCGCATGATTCCGACCGAAGATGGTGTGAAAGAAAAGAAAATCGGGGATGATAAGGTTATCGTCCTGTATATGCCGGGGATTCATGAGAGCATCGCGGGACTGATCGCGAGCAAGCTGAAGGAAGCATTTTACCGTCCGACGCTTGTTTTTACCGATGCGGAAAATGGACATGGACTGAAAGGCTCCGGGCGTTCGATTGAGACGTATAATATGTTTGATAAGCTCTGTGAACATAAAGAGTTGTTTGTGAAGGTTGGCGGACACCCGATGGCGGCGGGCTTTACGATTACGCGCGAAGCACTCGAACCGTTACGCGAAGCGTTAAACCGGGATTGCAATCTGACAGACGCGGATCTCGTCGAGAAGCTGTATGTGGATGAATCCTGTGCCATCAAGCAGCTGACATTGCCCCTCTATGAGGAGCTTGCAAAGCTGGAACCATACGGAACTGCCAATGTAAGACCATTGTTCGGTATCGTGAAAATGGGTATTCGATCGATCAAAATGGTTGGAAATGAAGGGCAATACGCACGTTGCACGTTTGTCGATGGCAATGGCACGCGCATAAACGGCATGGTATTTCGTGGAAAAGAGCTATTGGATAACATAAAAGTGTGGTTTGGAGACAAAGAATGTGATAAAATATTGAAGGGTTTACAAAACCATGCACTGATTGATATTCTGTATCATATGAAGAAGAACGAATTCAATGGAACCGTTTCGATTCAGATGGAGCCGGTATCAATCCGGAAAAGCGTATATTATGAGACATCAAAATAGAGCATAAGTGAAGGTAGGAGGAGCGCAAATGAAGAGTGTAAAGGATTATATCATCAGTATTCCGGATTTCCCAAGTAAGGGGATTATATTCCGAGATGTGACAAGTGTACTGGAAAGCCCGGAAGGGTATGCACTGGCAATTGATGAGCTGAACAAGCTGTTAGATGGAGTGGACTATGATCTGATCGCAGGTACAGAATCGAGAGGATTTATCTTTGGCGCACCACTTGCCTATATGAACAAGAAGGGATTTATCCCGGTTCGTAAGAAAGGAAAGCTGCCACGTGAGACAGTCGAGATGAGCTACGATCTGGAGTACGGTTCTGCAACGATCGAGATCCATAAGGATGCGATCAAGCCGGGCGACAAGGTTGTACTGGTCGATGATCTGATAGCGACAGGCGGTACGATTCAGGCAGCAGCCAAGCTCGTCGAAGAGCTGGGTGGTGAGGTAGTAAAGATGATCTTCTTGATCGAGCTGACCGATCTTGGAGGAAGAAAATTGCTGGAGGGCTACGATGTAGCATCTGTTGTACAGTACGAAGGTGAGTGATTTTTATGGCGGATACAACCTATAAGATACCACATGATACACTGAAAAAAGAAATCAGTAAACCGGAGGATTTTACGCCGCCGGAGGAATTGTATAAAAAATTGATTGCTACCATTCGCGCGTATCGTCCGACGACGGATCTGTCGGAGATCGAGAAGGCGTATAAGATTGCAAGCAAAGCGCACGAAGGTCAGAAGCGAAAGTCCGGGGAACCATATATTATTCACCCGCTTTGCGTGGCAATCATTCTGGCAGAACTGGAACTTGATAAAGAGACGATCGTAGCAGGAATCCTGCATGATGTTGTAGAGGATACGGTTATGACGCGGGAGGAGATTGCAAAGGAGTTCTCCGAAGAGGTAGCACTGCTTGTCGATGGCGTTACGAAGCTGACACAGCTCGATCTGTCACAGGATAAGATCGAGGTTCAGGCAGAGAACCTGCGTAAGATGTTCCTTGCGATGGCAAAGGATATCCGTGTCATCCTGATCAAGCTTGCCGACCGTCTGCACAATCTGCGTACAATGCAGTACCAGTCCCCGGCAAAGCAGATCGAAAAGTCGCGTGAGACGATGGATATTTACGCACCACTCGCACACCGCCTTGGTATTTCCAAGATCAAGGTCGAACTCGATGACCTCTCCATGCAGTATCTCTATCCAGAGGTATACAAGAACTTAAAGGAAGAGATCACCACACGACTGAATGCGAGCGAGGATTTCATCGTACAGATGGTAGAACAGGTTAAGCAGTATATGAAGGAAGCTGGCATCGAGGCAGAGGTAGACGGACGTGTCAAGCATCTGTTCTCCATCTATAAGAAAATGATCACGCAGAATAAGACGCTCGACCAGATTTACGATATTCATGCAATTCGTATCAAGGTCGATACGGTACGGGATTGTTATGCGGCACTCGGAATTATTCATGAGAAATACAAGCCAATTCCGGGACGTTTCAAAGATTATATCGCAATGCCGAAAGAGAACATGTACCAGTCTCTCCACACGACATTGATTGGACCGGGTGGTCGTCCGTTCGAGATTCAGATTCGAACCTACGAGATGCACCGTACCGCGGAATATGGTATTGCTGCACATTGGAAATACAAAGAAGGCGGCAGTGGCAAGAACGATAACGAAGAGCAGAAGTTAAGCTGGCTCAGACAGATTCTGGAATGGCAGACCGATACGACAGATAACAAGGAATTCATGAACGCCATCAAGACAGATTTGGATCTGTTTTCAGATCAGGTGTATGTATTTACACCAGCGGGCGATGTCAAGAATCTTCCGGCTGGTTCTACACCAATTGATTTTGCCTACAGCATTCATACGGCGGTCGGAAACAAGCTGATTGGTGCGCGTGTCAATGGACGGCAGGTGCCGATTGAGACAGAGCTTCATAATGGTGATCGTGTTGAGATTATCACATCGCAGAACTCCAAAGGTCCAAGTATGGACTGGCTGTCTGTGGTAAAGAGTTCACAGGCAAAGACGAAGATTAACCAGTGGTTCCGGCAGGAGAACAAGACAGATAATATCCAGCGTGGTAAAGATGCGATGGCGGCATACTGTAAGACAAAGGGTATCGTGTTATCGAACCTTTTGCAACCGGAACTGCAGGAAAAGGTAATGAAGAAATACAACTTCCTGACATGGGATGCCGTGCTTGCATCAATCGGACATGGCGGACTGAAGGAAGGACAGGTTGTCAACCGTCTGCAGGAAGAATACAAAAAAGAAGAAGCGAAGAAGATCACAGAGGAACAGATTGTTGACAAGATCAACACACCAGGCAGAGGCGAAAGTCACAAGCATGCCAAGGGTGGTATTGTAGTCAAAGGTATGGACGATGTTGCGGTGCGTTTTTCACGCTGCTGTGCTCCGGTACCGGGTGATGAGATCGTCGGTTACATCACGCGTGGACGTGGAGTATCCATTCATCGTACCGATTGCGTAAATGTTCTTTGCATGGATGAATTTGACCGGAAGCGTCTGATTGAGGCGGAATGGTCTGAAGATCTGTTGCAGAATCAGAAGATGTATATGACGGAGATTAACATCTACGCGAACGACAGTAAGGGACTGGTGTTCTCGCTGTCGAAGATCTTCAATGAGGAGAACATCAACCTGACAGGTATGAATGTCCGTGTCAATAAGCAGGGCAAGGCGACGGTTTCCGTGAAGTTTGAGATTCGCTCGAAGGAGCAGCTCAACAAGCTGATCGCGAAGATCCGGAACGTGGAAGGGATCATCGATATCGAGCGTACGACGGGGTGATTCATAAATTTACAAAATGGTAGAGGAGTTGAACGCAAACTACGCAATTCTATGCAGACGCGCTCTCGCTCGGTTCAGCACGCAGTGGTACTAAATTCGCGACAAAGAGCAGTCGCTCATTAAGTGCCAGCGTGCTTCAACGGTCTGCATATGAATTGGTAGTTTGCGTCCAACTCAATCTACAGATTGTGGTAGATGCAGTAATTTGTGAATATATATGCCATGTTAATCTTTACTGTATAAATATGTTTGGAACTTAGAAGTTCTTGATGTTCTGAGAATATTCAGCAATGTTTGAACACGATGTTCAAACAAGCCGCCACTGAGCCATGGATGGCGAATTGGCGGCGGTTGCGTACGATATCGATACATGTAACAGAACATCTAGTACTTCTTAGTTTCAATACATCTTATACAGTAAAGATTAACATGGCAGATATTCACAAATTACGGGTTACCGCAATCGTTACCTTGAAAGGAGATATATGGGAAAGATTGAGATTACAAAGAAAGTGCTTGGTATCTGTGCGACGAATTGTTATACGGTAGTTGATACAGAGACGAAGGAAGCGCTCATTATAGATCCGGCGGATCGCGCAGATGTGTTGATTCGCGATTGGAAGGATAAAGGTGTGACACCAACGACGGTGCTCTTGACGCATGGACATTTCGACCATATCGGGGCGCTGGCTGGCGTGAAGAAGGAGTACCCGGAGATCAGGGTGTATGCGGCAGCAGAGGAGAAGGAAGTCATGGAGAGTCCGGCTCTGAATCTGTCATCGTCATTCGGCGCAGCATTTACGGCGCAGGCGGATATCTATTTGGAAGATAGCGCCGAGATCGAGGTACTTGGACGGAAATGTAAGTGCCTATTAGTACCGGGACATACGAAGGGCGGCATGTGCTACTATTTCCCAGAGGAGAGCGTAGTCTTTACCGGCGATACGCTGTTTTGTTACAGCGTCGGAAGAACGGACTTCCCGACGGGCGATGCGAAGGCTCTGGAAGATGCCATTCGTGAGAAATTATTTGTGCTTCCAGATGAGACACTCGTGCTTCCGGGACATGATGCACAGACAATGATTGGAAAGGAAAAGACGGGCAATCCGTATTTCTAAGATGATACTGCTAGACCAGAATAACCAATTATATAACAACGACCTGCGGGCGATGATCATGGCGTTTTATCCGGGAGTAAAGATCGTCGAGGACGCGGGCTTGTCCGACGATTTTGATCTGCGGCTCCTGATCCGATATGAGGAAGCTTTTACGATTCTCACTGTGTGCAAGCATGGACATGAGTGCGACAAGCCGGATGATCTGCAGGAGGTGCCAGAGCTTCCGGCGTATAAGGATAAGCTGTTGATATCCACCTGTGGACTGCGGGCGAAGATTCTTGTTGATTACCGGAATAAGCCAGAATTCCGAAATGTGTTGAAAATGGCGTCTTACCGGCTGCTTGGACAGTTTGCAGACCGGAGACTTCCGTGGGGTGACCTGACGGGAGTACGTCCGACGAAGATCGCGATGACGAAGCTTCTGGAGTATCTGACGGAACAGGTAGACGAAGCTGGCGAGAACAGGGATGGGTCGACAGAGAATACCAATCTGGCACTTGCAAAACAGCAGGAAATACACGATAGAATCGTACAATATTACCGTGATATCTATGATACAAGCGCACAGAAAGCAGAGCTTGCAACGACAGTGGCAGAAAACGAGCATCGTCTGGTGAAAGGAATTGATCTCGACAACGATTATTGCCTGTATGTCGGGATTCCGTTTTGTCCAAGCCGTTGTCTGTATTGCTCGTTCACTTCGTATCCGATTGGAATCTATGCGGAGAAAGCAAAGACGTATATTGACACGCTGTGTAAGGAGTTAGCCTATGTGGCAGAACAATATAATCATAAACGGTTAGTTGCAATCTACATTGGCGGCGGAACGCCGACGTCGATCTCGCATGAGCTGCTTGCAGTACTATTGAAGCAGATTCAAACCGTATTCCGGTTACAGGAACCGGAGGTTGCGGATGGGCTTGTGGAGTTTACCGTGGAGGCAGGACGCCCGGACAGCATCACACCGGAGAAGCTTGCGGTGATGAAGGAATATGGCGTGACGCGTATCAGCATCAATCCGCAGACGATGAACGACGAGACACTGCGGACGATCGGCCGTGCACACAATGCGGCTCAGGTGAAGGAAGCATTTGCGATGGCAAGGCAGGCGGGCTTTGATAACATCAACATGGATCTGATTGCGGGACTTCCGGGAGAAGACTTACACGCGATGAAACATACGTTAGAAGAAATCCAGGCATTGGCACCGGAGAGCCTGACGGTACATTCCCTGGCAATCAAGCGTGCAGCGAATCTGAACCAGCAGATGGATGATTACAAATCCACAATCCATCATGACATGGATGCGATGCATACGGCGGCACAGGAGACGGCACAGACACTTGGCATGGAGCCATATTATCTGTACCGGCAGAAGAATATCGGTGGTAATCTGGAGAATGTCGGATATGCGAAGCCGGGCTGCGAATGCTTATATAATATTTTGATTATGGAAGAGATGACAGATATCATTGCGGCGGGCGCAGGCGCGTCGACGAAGCTTGTCTATCATGCGGAAAATCGTGTGGAGCGGGTAGAAAACTGCAAATCTGTCGATGATTATATCAACCGTTTTGATGAAATGCTTGACCGAAAGCGCAAAGCGTTTTAAAATCGAACGAGAATGAATACAAGCGGGAGGAAAAAGATGGCAATGAAGAAGAAGCCGGTAACCGGCATGAAAGATATATTACCAAAGGAGATGGCAATCCGTGATTACTGCATCGCTTTAATCAAGGATACCTATAAGACATTTGGATTTAATTCGATGGAGACACCTTGTGTCGAGCATATCGAGAACCTGAACAGCAAGCAGGGCGGCGAGAATGAGAAGCTCATTTTCAAGATTTTGAAACGTGGTGAGAAGCTGAAGATCGACGAGGCAAAGGAAGAGCTTGACTTAGTTGACGGCGGACTCCGTTACGATTTGACGGTACCGCTTTGTAGATATTATTCGAACAATGCGAATGAACTGCCGAGCCCGTTTAAGGCGTTGCAGATGGGAAATGTATGGAGAGCCGACCGTCCACAGCGTGGCCGTTACAGACAGTTCATGCAGTGTGATATTGATATTTTAGGTGAGCCGACAATCTTGGCAGAGATCGAGCTGATCCTGGCGACAACGACATTGCTTGGCAAGCTGGATTTCAAGAACTTCACGATCCGTATCAATGACCGTCGTATCTTGAAGGCGATGGCAGCTTACAGCGGATTTGCGGAAGCCGATTATGATACCGTATTTATTATCCTCGATAAGATGGATAAGATTGGTTTAGATGGCGTCAAGGAAGAGCTTCTGAAGGAAGGCTATGCAGAGGACGCTGTGACAAAATATCTCGAACTGTTCGAGAAGGTGACAGCCGATATCAGCGGCGTACAGTATCTGAAGGAGACTCTTGGCGCGTTCTTACCGGAAGAGGTTGCTGAGAATTTGAAGACGATCATCGACAGTGTGGAGAGCACGAAGAGTGCGGACTTCAAGATGGCATTTGATCCGACTCTGGTACGCGGTATGTCTTACTATACAGGTCCAATCTTCGAGATTTCGATGGATGAGTATGGCGGATCGGTCGGCGGCGGCGGACGTTACGATGAGATGATCGGCAAATTCACCGGTCAACCAACACCGGCATGTGGATTCTCCATCGGTTTTGAGCGAATCATCATGCTGCTTCTCGAGCGCGATTTTGAGATACCGGGAAGCAAGAACAAGACCGCATACCTAATCGATAAAAAGATGCCAAGCGACAAGCTGCTTAAGATCTTAGAGCAGGCAAAACAGGCAAGAGCCGAGGGGCAGATCGTGAATATCGCAATCATGAAGAAGAACAAGAAGTTCCAGAAGGATCAGATGATTACAGAGGGCTATACACAGTTCGAAGAGTTCTATGCGGATTCCTTTGAGGGGTAACCATTATTTATGATATGAAAACGCTCCGTAGCTGGTGTAGATAATCGCGAACTCAGAACGACAGAGACGGGAGCGGGTATTTATAAATTAACTTAGACACAGGAGGCTATGAAAATGGCAGAGTCAATGCAGGGACTTCACAGAAGTCACAGATGTACAGAAGTAAATAATACGATGATTGGGAATACCGTCACCGTGATGGGATGGGTGCAGAAGAGCCGGAACAAAGGCGGAATTATCTTCGTCGATCTGCGTGATCGAAGCGGTATTCTGCAGGTCATCTTTGAGGAAGCAAACTGTGGTGCGGAGAGCTTCGCAAAGGCGGAGAAGCTTCGTTCCGAGTTTGTCGTTGCAATCACCGGTGAGGTTGCAAAGCGTGGCGGCGCAGTCAATGAGAACCTTGCAACCGGTGACATCGAAGTCATCGCGAAGGATATCCGTATCCTTGCAGAGGCAGATACACCACCATTCCCAATCGAGGAGAACAGCAAGACGAAGGAAGATCTTCGTCTGAAATACCGTTATCTGGATCTTCGTCGTCCGGACTTGCAGAAGAATATCATGATGCGCAGCAAGGTGACAACACTGGTTCGTTCCTTCATGGCAGATGAAGGATTTATCGAGATCGAGACACCGACACTTTGTAAGTCAACTCCAGAGGGTGCGCGTGATTATCTTGTACCAAGCCGTGTGCATCCGGGTGAGTTCTATGCGTTGCCACAGTCACCACAGATTTATAAGCAGCTCTTGATGTGCTCTGGCTACGACCGTTATTTCCAGATTGCACGCTGCTATCGTGATGAGGATCTGCGTGCCGACAGACAGCCGGAATTTACACAGATCGATATGGAGCTTTCTTTTGTAGATGTCGATGATGTCATTGATGTCAATGAGCGTCTGCTTGCAAAGCTGTTCAAGGATGTCATTGGTGTTGATGTACAGCTTCCAATCCAGCGTATGACCTACAAAGAGGCAATGGAGCGTTTCGGTTCCGATAAGCCGGATCTCCGTTTTGGTATGGAGCTTTGCGATGTAACAGACGTTGTGAAGGATTGTGAATTTGTCGTATTCAAGAATGCGATTGAAGCTGGCGGAAGCGTGCGCGGTATCAATGCCGAGGGACAGGGCGCAATGCCAAGAAAGAAGATCGATGCACTCGTTGATTTTGCAAAGGGCTATGGCGCAAAGGGTCTTGCATATATTGCAATCCATGAAGATGGAACAATGAAGTCTTCGTTTGCAAAGTTCATGAAGGACGAGGAGATGCAGGCACTTGTTGCGAAGATGAATGGTAAGCCGGGCGATTTACTGCTCTTCGCAGCAGATAAGAGCAAGCTTGTCTATGATGTGCTTGGTGCACTTCGTCTGGAAATCGCAAATCAGCTTGGACTTTTGAAGAAGGACGAATACCGTTTCGTATGGATCACAGAGTTCCCATTGCTTGAGTGGAGCGAGGAGCTTGGCAGATATCAGGCAATGCACCATCCATTTACGATGCCAATGGAAGAGGATCTGCAGTATATCGAGTCTGATCCGGGCAGAGTACGTGCAAAGGCATACGATATCGTATTAAATGGTACAGAGATCGGTGGTGGTTCCGTGCGTATCCACCAGGATGATATCCAGGAAATGATGTTCAAGGCACTTGGATTCACGATGGAGCGTGCATACGACCAGTTCGGATTCCTGTTAAATGCGTTCAAATATGGAGTACCACCACATGCAGGACTTGCATACGGACTTGACCGTCTCGTTATGCTGATGGCACAGGAAGATTCTATTCGTGATGTTATCGCATTCCCGAAGGTAAAGGATGCTTCCTGCCTGATGAGTGAGGCGCCGAATACCGTTGATGCAAAGCAGCTCGAAGAGCTTGGGATTGCAATCGCGAAGCCGGAAGCTGAGACAGAAGAATAAAGCATAATAAGAAGATTACCGCATATGTATAGACTAAGGGAGACCGGAGTTTTGCATATGCGGTTTTTTGATCGGAAAAAAGTCAGATTGTTGTTTGGATTTACCATATTTTTAATTTTGCTGATTCTGAATTGTGTGATGTATTGTAACAAAGCGGGGATGAAACGGGATTTGACGGTCGTGATTGATGTCGGACATGGCGGCAATGATCCGGGAAAAATAGGTGTGGATAATGTAAAAGAAAAAGATGTGAATTTGCAGATTGCCCTATGTCTGAAAGCACAGTTACAGGCGCGGGGGGTGAAGGTAATCCTGACACGCGAGGGGGATGTGTGTCTGGCAACGAATGGTGCGACGAACAAGAAAGTATCTGATATGCATAACCGGGTGAGCCTGATCAATGCGTCCGGCGCGGACTATATGATCAGTATCCACCAGAACAGCTACCCAGAGGCAGAGATTAGCGGACCGCAGGTATTTTATTATGGTTCATCGGAAATGTCGAAGAAACTGGCGGAAGCGATACAGGCGCAGTTGATCGTCGATTTGCAGCCACCGAAGGAACGGGAGATTAAGACGGGCAATGATCTGTATATCCTGAAAAACAGTCAATGCCCGGGCGTGATCGTAGAGTGTGGATTCCTGAGCAATCCGACAGAATGCGAGAACTTGCAGAATCCACAATATCAGCAGGCGGTTGCGGCAGCAATTGCGCGCGCCATCTGCAAATTATAATTCGACGGTGAAACAGATCCATGTATGTTCATGGAATGTCTCGTTGTCCAGATAGATTTTGCCATTGTAATGATCGACCAATTTTTTCAGATTCGGCAGACCTTGTCCGCGGGAGGTGCGTACTTCTGCGGACGTTTTGGTAGAATAGCCACGGACAAACATTTTCTTGCGCAGCTCTGAAGAAATCTCCCCTCCTTCGTTCTTTGTCTGAATTCGGATGTGTTCGTTTTTGCTGTCAAGAATCAGCGAGAATGTATGTCCGGGTTCTGTCGCTTCAATCGCATTGTCAATTAGAATACCCAAGATGCGGATCAGATCGTACTCTGGAACCGGCGTGATCAGGGAACGGTTCTTGATCTTGACCGAGATCAGCCTGCCCTTTTGCTCCGCTTCTTTGATCTTACTAAATACAAATCCAGCAACAACCGGAAGATTGATCTTCAAAAGCTCAGATTCATTGAACTCCTCTTCCAGAAATGTTGAATAATTCGCGATCGCGTCACTTAACGAATCATAGTCTTTGTAAGTATATGGCAGCATGCGGATTGCATTCATCTGATTGTTGAAATCATGCTGTTTGCCTAAGATATCAGAGATCAGATCGTGTGCCATCGGTTCATAGGTCTGGTAATCTTTGATATCCTGTTGCTGAATTGTAATTGTGCGTTGCTGGTGTAATACCATGATGTCAGCAAGTAGCAAAATTACCATGAAGGTTACAGTCATTGGTAAGACTACAAGTGCATCAATAGAGTCGACTTTGGATATAGCAACTGCAACCATAAATAGTAGACATGCGTAAGATAATATAAGTTTAAAGGTAAGATTTCCCTTGGAAACATAGTTGTAAAAACGGTGCAATGGAAGTAACGACAACGCAATGAATATAAGCGCAATTATGCCAGTGCCAATAAGCTCAATAAAACTGCTGTTTAATGAGGACGTGTTTTTGGGCATACAAACGACAGCGATTCCTTCTGTCAGACCATACAAAGTAAAACTTAACATAAAAGCAAATAAACAATCAGAAATTTTTGTTTTTAAAATTATGCAGTAGGTAATGAGGCAAATTGGAAACGCAATGAACCACCCGAAAACATTTGGAAATAATTCGGATAATATATGGTTGAGCAATGAAATTGCAGGTAACAGAAGAAGTCTTATTGTGCAAAGATCTTTCCATTTCTTTCCTAAAAAGGAGTGTATTAAAAATAAATCCATACAACATTCAAATAAATATGGAATTGATGATAAAAGGTGTTCTTTCATTTGTGTCATTTCTCCTCTACATAATTATATAAGTAATGAAACCAAAGTGTCAATCTGATATATTTACACAATGAAAAAATGTTGAAAAACAATAAAAATGTTGTCTATTCCTCGTGAAATGTCGTTCGTTCCAAACCTATTGCGCATTTATTTTAATCATGTTAAGTATAATATAGAAATTCATTCGGGGATGAATTTCGAAGAATATTCTTTCAGAAGGAGGAGATGTGTGATGAAGGATATGAAGAAGACAGTTGCTGCGCAGTTGGAGGATTTGTCAGATGTAATCCTGACTCTTACAGGATGCAAATGCTTATGGGGAGAGCCGGAGCTTCCTGATTGTATGAGAGTCGAGATGGAATCAGAATCTGAGAACTAGTACATCAACCAAAAACACTTGGGGGTATCCGTTGTGCGGACTTTTGGCGGATATCCCATTTGTTAAAAAGCACATGGAGAACATAAGACAGGGGATGAATTATGAGTATCAATCATAGGATAGGGGAGCATGTGACACGGTATCTCGTGGGACGTGACTATGATGTGGCAGATATGCAGTGTGCAAAAGTATGCTATGCAGTAGAATCAATTGTGGGAGATTTGCAAAAAGATCTTGTTCTATTTGTTATCTTTTCAGTATCTGGATTTTTCCGGGAATTTTTGTTTTGCTTTGTGACGGTCAATCTGGTTCGCCGGTTTCTGGGCGGTATCCATATGAAAACAAACATCGGGTGTACAGTTGCTTCGGTCAGTGTGTACGTGATCGCAGTGGCGGGCGGTGTACATGTCATATTTCCATATCCGGTCGTAGCGGGATTGTTACTGTTTACGATATATCTGATGGCGACGATCGCACCATTACCATCGCCAAATCGACCGGTTTACAAGGGAGAACGAAAAAAGAAGATTCAACAAAAAGGCTTGATCGGACTAGGCGTATTGAGTATCTGTTCGGTGATCTACCCTGCTTGTTCCACATTTATTGCATGGATTTTGATTTTACAGATTGTGGAGGTAGGAGTTGTAGTGATGAGAGAAAACTATTTGAATTATAAGGATATGGATGCGTCGCCGTCGATGTCGGAGGAGGCGGAAAAGCTATTTATGGAATGTACGCGGAATTATGAAGCACGAATGAATGGCTTGCTCCATTATCCGACGGAGTTTCGCTCTATGACGCGAAAAGAACGAACCAGCGCATTTAAGGGCTTTACGGATCAGGAAAAAGATGCAGTGATGAATCTTATGACAGACGAACAGAAGGAACGGTTAGTTCAGGATATCCGTTATCAGGCGGTGCTTGATTTCAGACGTAGAAAATAACTAGCAGGGACTGAAAGTGCTTTGGTAAAATATTTTCAGTCCCTGCTAATTATCTTTTTGACATAATCTTTATATTTACGTCCGACGGGGGTCGAGATATTGTGATTCCCCAGATAGAGAAGCGCGTTGGTCGGATCGTAAGAGTTCACATAATCACTGTTTACAATAAAGCTTCGATGGCTTTGGATGAAATTCGGCGGAAGCTGTGCAATCAGTTCTTTCAGACGGATACCGCTTGTGTTGATCACATTGCTTTCCTCATAGATCGTCAGGTTCTTGCCAGCCGCTTCGATATACAGGATCTTTTCTGGAAGAACGCGAAAATAAATACCATTGACATCGCGTAGTTCTATGGGCGTAACGTCCAGAAAACGATTGTGGATCAGCTTGTCGATGGTATATAACAAATCTTCTTTCTTATAGGGCTTTACCAGAAAATCATAACAATTCGTTGCATGTATTGCACGTGGCGCATCCATGGAATATGCAGTCAGATACAGGATTGGTGTTTTTGCATACCGTTGCATGGAACGAATCTGTGTTCCAAGTGCGATGCCATCCTGCTCGGAAGCATCATCTCCAAGAGAGATATCCAATAGGAATAGTTGGATTTTATTTGCGTGCATCAATTGGGTTGCCTGCTGGTAATTGGTTGCCTTTATGCAATTCATATGATCGTATTTTTCGAGCAGGATGGATTCGATGCCATCTAACTGTTCCTGATCATCTTCTACTATTAAAACATCCATAAAGGAGCTCCTTTCACACGACTGTACATTATAAATACGGCGTGATTTGAATGTCAATCTTTTTTCGATGCTGATGGAAAACTCGGTAAAGAACATGCTAAAAACATACAAAATATGACAGAAGCGTTTGCTTTTTTATAGAAAAAGCGTTATGATATAAACAATATTGGAACGTCTGGGTTGGACAAAATTGGAGGGTATATATATGAATATAGCAGCAATCGGAAATTCAAATCTGACGCTGGCAGTCAGTGATACCGGAAGTATGAATGCCATTGATATGGCGATGCTTAAAAAATCACTGGATGCGGTGGAGACAAATGGTGCGATGATTACACAGATGATGGAACAGTCTGTGAATCCAAACATCGGTGCAAACATTGATATCCGTTTATAAATGATATGATAAGTCCTGCATTTTGCGTGCAGGACTTTTTCTTTTGAATCAACGTCAAATAAATGTAAAATATGATAATTCCACGTCTTGTTTTTCATATAGCTATCGCGTACAATGCATCTTAGTTTTGCTGATTTTTATTTAAGATAAGAGGTATAAGATGAAGACGAAGATGACGTCCAAAGAGCGGCTTCCATTGATCGGAATGACTGTCTCAGCATTTATTTTTAACACATCCGAGTTTATGCCAATCGGTCTGCTGACTGATATTGCAAAGAGCTTTTCGATTTCTGAGGCGAAGGCGGGCATGTTGATCACGGTATATTCGTGGATCGTTATGTTGCTTTCCCTGCCGCTCATGCTGCTCGTGAGCAAGATTGATTATAAGAAGTTATTTATGGGAACGGTTGCATTGTTCGGAATCTGTCAGGTGTTGACCGTGTTGTCAAACAGCTACGGCATGCTGATGGCGTCCCGAATCGGTGTAGCCTGTGCACATGCGATTTTCTGGTCAATCGCGTCTCCGATTGCAGTGCGTATGGCATCGGAAGAACATCAGTCCAAAGCACTCAGTATGGTCGTGACAGGTACTTCGGTTGCGACGATTGCAGGACTTCCGCTTGGAAAAATGATTGGACATTATGCAGGATGGAGAATCGCCTTTTTGATCGTGGCAATCATCACATTCGTTGTTTTGACATATATGGCATTCCTGTTCCCGAAGATGGAGTGCGGCGAGCCGTTCCGTGTGAAGCAGCTGCCAGAACTATTTAAGAATCGTGCACTTGTCTGCATCTATATTCAGACATTTTTGTTTGTAGTGGGCTATTATACGAGCTATAGTTATATCGATCCGTTCCTGCAGCAGGTCGCACACATGGGAAATAGTACAGTCACCATTACATTGTTTGTGTTTGGTGCCGCAGGATTGCTCGGCAGTTTTCTGTTCTCAAAATTCTATGACAAATACCGGCATGGATTTTTGCGTACGGTGATGATTTCGTTGGCAGTTGAACTGTTATTGCTGCTTCCTGCAGCAGGACAGCCGGGATTTATAATGGCGCTTTGTGCTTTGTGGGGTATTACAGTGCTTGTATTTAATGTATCATTCCAGTCAGAGACGATCCGCTGTACGGATGAACAGTCCTCGTCGGTTGCAATGTCGATTTTTTCCGGTATCTTTAATTTCGGTATCGGCGCAGGCAGCTTCCTTGGTGGAATTGTGTGTGACAAGGGACAAATCTCGCATATTGGTTTTGTAGGAGCTGCATTTGCGGCAGTCTCTGTGTTATTCTTCCTGACATGTATGTCGAAGAATCTGGTGGAGAATAAGTAACATTGATTGCTCTTTTTTCTGAAATGAGATATCATGTAAGCGGTTGTATCACAAGTGGATACAATCGCTTATTTTATGTGAATATATGGTAGTAAAGCAGCTCAGTAAGGCGGTCGCTCTTATGGGGGATATTGCGCAGGCACAGTCGGTTGGCTGCACCGAACAGACAGCCGAGAGTCTGATTGCATCTGGAAAGAGAAAGATACAGGCAGCAATTGGATAGCTGGTGGAGGAAGATGATCGTGTCAGATGTAACCGGAGATGGTGTACCGGAATTGCTATTTGTAGAAAAATCACCGTATTCCGAAGAGTATGTGGAATATGATGCATTGAATATATTCACGGTCGAAAATGGTGCTGCGAAGCAGATCTATTATGCAGATCATTGGGAGACACAGGTTGCTGGAGGAAATGTATATTCGTTGTTTCAGGTGGACGGCGAATCGTCGCTTTACTTGTGCAATGGCATGCAGGATGAAAGTACCTTTGAGGATTACTGCCGATATGTTGTACAGCCTGATGGAACCTTGCAGGAGGAGTCGCTGATGTCGCGTAAACGGGAACCGAACGAGGACTATTCCGTTTTTTTATTACCGGTAGTATCAACAAAATATTTTTTGCCCTCAACCCCGCATATTTCCTCACTTTTTCTAAATGTTCCAAACTTACGCTTTACATTTCTATAAAACTTATGCTATGGTGGATGTGTTGTCGAGAATCGTTGTTCTGGCGTAGTTCGGTAACAGTCGGAAATACTCTTTTATATATTCATTTCATCTATGAAATTCCCCGTTATTTATAGTTTGGTAAAAACAGAATGAATGAGAAAAACAGGAGTTTTTTGCTTGCAAAAAAGGAGGAGCGTATGGGAGAAGAAAAGAAATTAAACATCCGTATTGGACAGGTCAAGGATGTCAACAACCGGCAGGTATTCAGCAATCATGTACTTTGTGCACAGTTTCTGCGCGACTATGCAGATCTGGATATCTTAAAGAATGTTCAGCCGGAGGATATCGAGGATGTGACGGACAAGTATCAGGCATACTTGGGAATCGAATTTGAGACGGACACCGTGAAGAAGATCCATTTGCCAGAAATGCGGAAAGATATGCCGCTTTATATGGTTTCCCTTATTGAACATAAAAGTGATGTCGATTATAATGTGTGTATGCAGTTACTTCGCTACACGGTATGTATCTGGGATGATTATGCAAAGACGATGGAGAAAGCGCATCCGGGGATTTCTAAGACGAAGGGGTTCCGGTATCCGCCGGTGTTCCCGATTGTGTATTATGAGGGCACGGGAAAATGGACAGCAGCTATGCACGTAAAAGAACGGGTGTTTATGAATGAGATCTTTGCATCATATATACCGGATTTTACATACCGGCTTGTGAATGTTCACCAGTATACAAACGAAGAGCTGCTGATTCATGAGGATGAAATGTCGCTTTTGATGATGATAAACCGCATCCAGACACCGCAGGATTTTACAGATTTTCTCAGATCCAATCAGGATGAGATCCGCGAGATCATGGAGCGGGCATCGGAGAATATCGTGCAGATCATTGTAAATTCGCTGTGGGCGTTATTTATGAAGATGCAGGTATCGGTTTCTGAGGCGACAGATTGTTTGAGAAAAATGATCGGAGGCGAGAGCATGGGAAACTGGTTTGAGAATATGGAGCCAATGAACATACAGGAAGAGCGGGCAAA
>OOCM01000423.1_pt1 | contig 42821 bp, 34 predicted proteins | sample 1671111 | NCBI WGS metagenome assembly OOCM01 (sample SAMN06348123, study PRJEB24527) | human gut metagenome | biome: human gut; feature: ankylosing spondylitis patient; material: feces | host: Homo sapiens | place: China | collected 2015-10 | reverse complement strand
GCTTTCAATTTGCCTCTGCGCTCACCTTTCACTATATTTAAATAATATAGGATTCGGTTCGGCATAGTCAAATTGAAAACATTGCTTTCAATTTGCCTCTGCGCTCACCTTTCACTATATTTAAATAATATAGGATTCAGTTCGGCATAGTCAAATTGAAAACATTGCTTTCAATTTGTCTCTGCGCTCACCTTTCACTATATTTGCCGTGATAAATGTAAATATGGCTGTAATGCTGTTTTTTTAATCGTTTATGGGAAAAAACAAACTGGAAAAATTTGCCGATATGGCATCCTACCGTAATGTGGTGGAGTGTCCGTTCTGGAAACTTCAGGCTGAAGGCTTCGGACTTCGCGGAAAGTGGAATGCCGATTTTTTCGGAAACAATAACCCTATAGTGCTGGAATTGGGATGCGGACGCGGCGAATATACAGTCGGGTTGGGCAGACGTTATCCGGAAATGAACTTCATAGGGGTTGATATAAAAGGTGCGCGTATGTGGCACGGGGCTTCGGAGGCTTTGCGCGATGGCTTGAACAATGTCGGCTTTTTGCGTACCAGCATAGAGTTCATAGACCGTATGATGGGCGAGGACGAAGTGAGCGAGATATGGCTCACGTTCAGCGATCCTCAGATGAAGAAAGCCACAAAAAGACTTACTTCTACATATTTCTTGGAACGTTACAGACGTTTCCTGAAAGACGGCGGTGTAATACATCTGAAGACTGACAGCCAATTCCTTTATACCTACACCAGGCTTATGGCGGAAAAGAATGGTCTGCCTGTCGAAGCCGACACTGCGGATCTGTATGCAGAGGCTCCGGAGAGCGAGGCTGCATCCATACAGACATATTATGAACAGATGTGGCTCGAACGTGGACTGTCAATCAAGTATCTCAGATTCCGTTTGCCGAGAGCGGGCGGGCTGGTTGAGCCGGATGAAGACATTCCGGTAGATGGCTACCGCTCGTACGGCCATGAGGTGAGAAGCACACGGCGGACAGGACGTTGAACATTGTTGTGTGCACTTTCGTAAAATGCAAATATATATTTATTGAAAAATATGAACATTTATCCGAAACTTATCATGGATGCGCTAGCTACAGTGCGCTATCCAGGCAATGGAAAGAATCTTGTCGAGGCCGAGATGATAGAGGATGATCTTCGTATCGACGGTATGAAGGTGAGCTTTTCCATCATTTTCGACAAGCCGACTGATCCGTTCCGCAAATCTGTTGTACGTGCGGCCGAGACTGCGATACATACTTACGTCGACAAGGATGTGGAAGTGACCATAGGCATCAAGTCGCGTATGGAACTGCCTGAAGAACCGGACAAACTTCTGCCCGGGGTCAAGAACATCATAGCCGTTTCGAGCGGCAAGGGCGGAGTCGGCAAGTCTACCGTTACAGCCAATCTTGCTGTTGCGCTTGCAAAGATGGGATATAAGGTCGGCCTGCTTGATGCCGACATATTCGGTCCGTCTATGCCTAAGATGTTTGAGGTTGAGGATGCCCGTCCTTATGCCGAGAATGTAAATGGACGCGACATGATTATACCTATAGAAAAGTATGGCGTCAAGCTGCTTTCAATTGGATTCTTCGTAAATCCTGATCAGGCTACTTTATGGAGAGGCGGTATGGCATGCAATGCTCTGAAGCAGCTTATCGGTGAGGCTTTGTGGGGCGATTTGGACTATTTCATTCTCGACACTCCTCCAGGAACCGGCGATATACACCTCACTCTCATACAGTCGCTCGGCATAACCGGTGCTGTCATCGTAAGTACTCCGCAGGAGGTGGCTCTTGCCGATGCACGCAAGGGTATCAACATGTACCAGAACGAGAAGGTCAATGTGCCTATCCTGGGACTTGTGGAGAATATGGCATGGTTTACTCCCGCCGAACTTCCGGAGAACCGTTATTACATCTTCGGCAAGGAGGGATGTCGCCGTCTGGCTGAAGAAATGAACGTTCCTCTGCTCGGACAGATACCGCTCGTTCAGGGCATCTGCGACAGCGGTGACAGCGGCAAGCCTGCTGTTCTCGATTCGCAGTCGCCTGCCGGCAAGGCATTCATGATGATGGCTGCAAAAGTTGTTACTCAGGTTGACAAGCGCAACATGGAGATGCCTGCAACGCAGCCGGTCAAGATGGAACGTTGATGAGATGGCGCGGAGCACGGCCGTTTAGCGGACGGGGTGCATCTGATTCTTACTTCCAAGATACGAAAATGGGGAAAGCCTTGCTGCTGATGCAGACTTGGCTTTCCCCTTTCTCTTTTTATGGTTTATTGTCAGATGCTCTTCTCTATGTCCCAGACGAACGCTCTCAGTCCGAGCATTTCGTAGTCCTTGTCGATTTTATGCAGTCGTTCAAGCAGCGGATCGACTTGAGAATCTTCAACCACACTGAAGATGGCCGAGCACATGGAAGGCCATGCATGGCTTCCGAAGTGCGGCTCACCGGTTTTCGAACCTCGTCCTTCGACCTGACGGCACATGCTGAAACCGCGGCAGTTGCTTCGGTCGAGAGCCTCGATGACATTCTCGTATGATGCCTGATCGAATGTTATCATTACGCATTTCATATTATTCTTCTGTTATTCTGTTGTTGAATTGTTGAGTGTCGTCATTTTGAATTGCCGTCATCGTCAACTATGAATTTCATTTCTTCGTCTTTATGCTTCTTCCAGTATTCTTCCAGTTCGCGCTGACGGCGCATGCGGCGTCGTTTGACCTTTACTCCGTTGGCACCGAAGATGCAGAACATGGACGGCACATAAATCAGTGTCATGATTGTTGACACTGTGAGTCCGCCGATGATTGAGATTCCGAGCGGCTGCCACATTTCGGAGCCTACACCGCCACCTATAGCCATAGGTACCATACCGAGGATGGTGGTGAGTGTGGTCATGAGGATAGGGCGCAGACGGCTTCGTGCAGCTACGACGGCACTTCGTATGAGTCCCATGCCTCGTTCACGCATAAGCTGGGTGTAGTCGATGAGTACGATACCGTTTTTCACGACAATACCTATAAGCATGATGCCTCCGAGCATTGACATGATGTTGAGGCTTGTTCCCGTGGCGCACAGTATCAGTATTACTCCTGAGAATGCGAAAAGGATGGAGAGGATGATGATGAACGGATAAGTCATTGACTCGAACTGTGCCGCCATGACGATGAATACGAGTATGACGATGAGCACGCCAAGTGTACCCAGGTCGCTGTTGGAGTCTTGCTGGTCTTCGTATGAACCTGCAACCTGTATGGTCACGCCGTTAGGCTTGTCCATCTGTTCATATATTGCCCTTCCTGCCGCTACACCTTCAGAGAGCGCATGTCCGTCCTTGAGCACGGCATCGACAGTGACGATACGCTGACGGTCCTTACGCTCGATGGTAGGTGGTATGGACGATTCTGTAACGTTTGCAATGTCTCTTACGCGTATGTCCTTTCCTGAAGCATTAGGAATAATCATATTCTCTATGTCGCTTATGCTGATTCGGTCCTGCGGTTCGTAGCGCACTCTGATGTCGTATTCTTCTCCGTCTTCGCGATAGTACGACATTAAGCTTCCGTTTATCATGTTGCGCACATGATCGGCTGCTTCGCTCATGCCCAGGCCTTGGAGAGCCAGCTTGTCGCGGTCGAAATTGACAAGCAATTCCGGCTGGTAATCCGAGCGTGATATGGAAACTTGGCTGACGATGGCGAGTGCCGACAGAGAGTCGCTGAGCTCGCGTGCAAACTTGTTTGTTGCATCCATGTCGTAGCCGTAAATTTCGAAAGTAGCCGTATTTTGTCCGCCCATAGCACTGCTGCCTCCACCGAGGTTGATGACGTATTTTGCCAGTTCTGGAGTGTTCTTGCAATCTTCACGCATTTCATCGCAAATCTCAGCAAGGCCCTTTTCGCGTTCGTTTGAAGGTATAAGTGAAACATTGAACGATATGATGTGTGTACCGTTATCGCTCAGCGAGGCGAAAGTGTTGTCGTCTCCGGCCTGTCCAATGGTGAAGTTTATAGCTTCAATATAGTCGCCGTAGCGCTTCACCCATTTGTCGGTCAGCATTTTTGCCATTTCTTCAGCTTTTTCCACTCGTGTTCCTATGGGCAGCTCGAGCGTTGCTCCGATACGGCCGTTGTCGTTGGTCGGGAAGAATTCTCCTTTGATGCCCACTGCATTTGCAATCACGATAGAACCGACAAATAAGGCGAAACATCCGCATATGACTGTCCAGCGGTGACGCACAGCCCAATTTATTCGTCCGGCATACCAGTCGTCAAGTCTGTTTAGCGATCGTTGTATCGGAGAATAGAGAATCTTGAACAGACGGCTCTGTTTTTTCTGGAGCTTGAGCATCTGCGAACATAGCATAGGGGTGAATGAAAGTGCCGATACGGTCGATATGGTCATGATGATGCACATCATCCATCCCAACTGCTCGAAGAGCACTCCTGTCATGCCGGTAACCATGGTCAGCGGGAAAAACACTGCTATCATGGTCAGTGTCGATGCTATTACAGATATGGCAACCTCGTTGGTGGCATGTATAGATGCCTGTTTCGGATCTGAGCCTCTTTCAATGTGGGTCGTTACGTTTTCCAGCACGACTATGGCGTCATCTACGACGCTTCCTATGGAAATGGAGAGGCATGAGAGTGAAACCATGTTGAGAGACCCGTCAGTAGCGAACAGGTATATGAAAGAGGCAATCAGCGACATCGGAATTGTTATGCAGATTATTACCGTTGCACGCCAGCGGCCGAGGAATACGAATACAACCAACACTACGAATATGATGGCGTAGACTATGGTCTCGCGCAAAGAATCGACGGTGTTGAGTATGTTGTCTGACGTATCGACGATTACGCCCATTTTGATGTCTGACGGAAGATTCTTCTGCAGCTCAGGCATGATTTCCTTCACTTTCTGGGCTATGGCTACAGAGTTCGCACCGCTCTGCTTCTGTATGACTATCATGGCGCCCTGCTTGCCGTTTGTGAATGTCTTCTGCGCCCGTTCCTCAACGTTGTCCACGATGCGGGCTACATCTTTAAGATAGACATTTGTGCCGTTGTGGCTTCCGACGATGACGTTGAGCATCTGTTGCGGATCTTTGAATTCTCCTTCGCATCTGACGGAGTAGGTGGAAGTTCCGATATCAATGTTGCCGCCGGTAGTGTTCTTGTTTTCTGCTGCTATAGCCGAGCTGACCTGGGCTGCTGATATGCCGTATGCCTCCATTTTCTGAGGGTTCATGTAGATGTTTATCTCTCGCTGAGGTGCACCAGAGATAGACACAGTTCCGACTCCGTCGATTCGGGCGAGCGGGTTTGCCACATTGTCGTCCAGAATCTTATAGAGGGCCTGCTGGCTTTCTTCTGCCTGAACCGACAGAATGACTATAGGTATCATGTCGCTCGAGAACTTGAACAGAATCGGATTTTGTGCCTCTGTCGGCAGTGAGTTGCTCACCATGTCGAGCTTGTCTCTGACATCGTTTGTAAGCACATCTATGTCATAGCCGTATTCAAATTCGAGGGTTACGATTGACACGTTTTCCTTTGAATTGGAGGTGATGTGTTTCAGATGCTCGACCGAGTTGAGTGTGTTCTCGATAGGTCGGGTCACATTGTTTTCTATATCGCTGGCCGATGCTCCTGTATAGTATGTGAGCACCATGATTGTGTTTGTATCGATGTCCGGATAGAGGTCTACGGGCAGTTTCTTTAGTGAGAAAAGGCCCAGTATAACTACTGCCAGGAAACACAGGCTTGTCATTATGGGTCGTTTGACCGCTCCTTCGTAAATGCTCATTTTGTATGTTTTGAAGTTTTATGTTCTGATTTATTATCTCATTAGGCCGTTGCTGTTATTTAACGACATCTACCGCAACGCCGTTGGCAAGTCTTGACATTCCGGCTGTCACCACAGTTGAGCCTGGTTCTACACCACTGACGATTTCATATTTTGTTCCGATATGGCGTCCGAGTACAACCTTGTTGTAGCTGACTTTTCCGTCTTTGTATACATAAACATAGCGGTCTCCGGCTCCCACCTGTTTTACGATTGATTCGTCAGGAACCATTACGCGGTTTATCGATCCGAAGTTTATGGATGCTCTGGCAAACATGCCCGGGCGGACTTTCTGGTCTGCATTGTTTATTGTGACTTCAACTGGGAATGTGTGGGTTGACGCATCGATTGTAGGATATACTATTGATACCTTGCCTTCAAATGCTTCGCCTTCGTACGCATCAAGCGTGATAGCCACAGGCATTCCTCGCTTTACCTGCTTGAAGTATGTTTCGGATATGTTGAAAAGCAATTTTACAGGATTGAGCTGTTCAATGGTAAGCACTGGCGATGCACTTGAATACATGTCACCGTCGTCGTAGTTTCTTGCTGTCACCACACCGCTTATCGGACTGGTCAGTCGGGTGTTCTGCAGAAGCTGTTTGTATTGCGTCTCGTTGACATCAAGCTGAGTCTTTGCGTTGTCCCATTCCGACTTTGATGCTCCACCGACTTTGTAGAGCTCATCGGTACGTTTGAATTCCACACGCAGATTCTCAACCTGCAATCCCATCTGTCTAAGATTTGATGCATCCAGCTGGACCACAACCTGGCCTTTTTTCACCTGATCGCCTACGTCTACATAGATTTTCTCTATTCTGTAAGGTGTGTTCGGCGCAATGTTGTTCTTGACATCGCTTTCAACTGTTGCTGTGAACGTTTCTTCTTGTGGAACGTCCTGCATTATGACTTTTTCTATTTTAACTTTCGGCTTTTCTTCTTTCTTGTTTTCTTCTGCATTTTTGTTTCCGCAAGCGCCAAGCATAAGTGCTGACAGAAACAGAGCCGCTAGTTTCATCTGGCTTTTCATAATATGTTGTTTTTTGTTGATACTTGTCTCTTTTTGTTTATAATGACCTTTCTGCTGCGGCTCTGCATTGTGCAGAGCCGCACCTGTGACTGTCTATTCGTTGTAAGTTTCTCTTCCGAGCGTGTAGTCAAGATCGGCCTTGTTTGTCAGATAGTCGTATATTGACTGGTTGTATGTAAGTTTGGCCTGCGTGAGTGCCACTTCGCTCTGGTTGAGCTCCAGAATTGTGCCTTTGCCTACATCGTATCGCTTTGAAGATATCAGGCGTGCTTTGTCGGCCTGTTTGACTGCTTCCTTGTTGCTTTCAACCTGTTTTATGCTTGCGAGCATGTTGTTGGTATAGCTTTCTACGGCCATGCTCAGCTGACGTTCAGTGTTTAACCGATTGTCTTCAAGCTGCATGATCTGTATCCGGTTGCTTTTAAGCTTGGTCCAGTTGCTGGCTTTGAATATAGGAATGTTCAGCGTGAAGACAAATGATGAACTAGGTGCCCAGTCGTATCTGAAGATGTTGAAGCTGCTGTTGTAGAGCGACTGGTACTGATAGTTGAGTGAGAATGACAGAGTAGGAATGAAGCTTGTCTGCAAAACCTTGCGTGTCTTTTCCAACAGAGTCTTGTTCAGGTCGAATTGCCTCAGCTGGCTGTTGTTTGTCAGTTCTTGCTTGCTGGTTTCCGGATCCGCAAGAATCAGCTCGTCTTCATAGTTTTCCAGGCGGTCTTTGATGTTCAGTGTGACATCCTCGGTGACGCCCATCAGGACTTTGAGCTGCAGCTGTGCCAGCGAAAGTGCCGTCTGTGCCGATGTCAGGCTTGAGCTCATGCTGCGCATCTGCACCTCGGCGCTGATTTTGTCGTATTCGCTTACGGCACCGTGCACGTACTTAGAGTTCACTACGTTGAAGTTTTCTTTGCTGATGGCGTAGCTCTGTTTCATCACTTCGTAGCTGTCCTGCGCCAGCAGCAGCTGGTAGAACGCTTTCGTCACCTGGTTCGTCAGGTCGAGTTTTGAAGCTCTCGACTGTTCAAGTGCCAGCTGTATGTCGGCCTTTGTCATGGACATGGTCTTGTATACAGCCGGTGCAAAAATCGGAAGGCTCAGCGACACAGCCGCATTTCCGGTGGTCGTTCCGTCCTGTCCCATCTTGAACGTATTGCCGTTGAGTTTCATCTCGGCTGCCAGAAGCGTATGCGTCAGCGAACCGCTCACGTTGGCTTCTGGAAGCAGCTGTTGCCAGGCTTCCTTGTCGGCCGTCTTCTTCAGTTCTATGTCCTTGTCAGCCACCCTGATTGTTGGATTTTCGCTCAACGCAATTTTTATTGCTTCCTTGAGCGTGATGTCCATCTTGATAGGTGCTGAGGCCGGATCGGTTTGTGCACTTGCACCTGCCGCCCTTAGAATGATGGCTGTGCACATAAGCAGGATTCTACCTTTAGGTCTCACGTCTCTTTGTTTTTATTTGTTGTTTTTCATTTTGTAGCTTTCAATATATTGGTCCAGCAGATCATAACCTTTTTTCGTGCATATTCCGCGGACGCTCATTATAGAGGCCGAACCGAACAAGTCATCGTAGCTGTACTCAAGGTAGAGCTCGTTGCGCATGATGCTTTCAGCCGTAATTTCCGATATGCGCAGCAAAACATTGTAGTTTATGTCATTGCGGAAAAGTCCTTGGGCAATGCCCATGTTGATGAACTTCAGCCCTTCTTTGCTTTTCATTGCGGAAACATCTCTGAAGTATTTCTGCACTCTCGAATATTTGTTCAGGTCGCTGAAGAATTGCGGATTGACAGAGCGTATCTCGTCAATTCGCATCTTGAGCCATTTGGTGTACAGCTCCAAAATGTTGTCTGTCGACTCTGTCAGTTCTGAATATAGTTCTGCAGAACGTTTTTCGCTGTATTTGAAGCATTCGACAAGCAGATTCTCCTTGTCTTTGAACAGTTGGTACAACGTGCGTTTGGAAATGCCGAGATCAGATGCTATGTCATCCATCTTGACATTTCTTATGCCGTTTCGCGAGAAGTTTTCTATTGCGTATGCCAATATTCTGTCCTTCTGCTCAGCCTTGCCGTTATCGCTGCCGCGGTCCGTCATCTTATGTAAAATTTAAGGTTCGTGAAATAAAAAAAGATGTCTCTATAAGCAGTACCCTCTGTCTGTATATCCTCAACCATCAAGATGGTTGGGCTATATTGTTTAGGGTGATGTTGTTCTCTCGTATGTTTGTTCTTTCGTAGTATAGAGAGTCGTTGTCAACCTCCCAAATCCTTATATTAAGGTATTGGTGAGACAAACATAGTAAGAAAACTTTTTAGTGCAAAAAAGTTTTCTCATTATGTTTGATCTTCGGATTGCTATTTAGCAAATATTCACAGTGATAAATGTTTGTGTATGTTTTTTCATTTAATTTTTTAATAAATAGGCACCACTGATTCAATAGATTGTAAATTACACATTTTATATATGCAGATGAGGCATATTTTTGAAATCGCACATCGGCGTTGTCATTTTTTACGCTATCTTTACTGCCGTTTTAAAACTAATGTTGCAACCGGTTTGAGGTTGTAAATATGAAAATTCATACAGCATATCTTTTTATTATAATTATATTGAAAAACATGAAGAAAATCTTTTATCAGAAAAGAGTAAATCCTTTACTACGAAAAAGTCTAAGATTGTCAGGTTTGTCTTTGGTACTTTCGGGTGCCGCATGTTTGTGGGCTCAGAATGTATGTGCCCAGGACGAAAGACCTACCAAACAGGAAGTTGCAGAAATCATTCATCGTGTAAACAGGTACTGGCAGACGAATAATCCGTCTCACGGCAATTTCTTCTGGAACAGGGCTGTGTACCACATCGGAAATGTTGATGCATATAAGGCCACCGGCGACTGCGGCTATCTTGATTTTTCAACAGCCTGGTCTGAACTCAATTTGTGGAAAGGTGCCAAGAGCGACGACAAATCTAAATGGAAGTATACTTACGGCGAGAGCGACGAATATGTGCTCTTCGGCGACTGTCAGGTTTGTTTCCAGGTATATTCCGATCTTTACAAGGTGATTCCTGAAGATGTACGTATCGCTCGTATGCGCGAGGTTATGGAATATCAGATTACCACTCCTGTTGTCGATTATTGGTGGTGGGTCGACGGACTGTTCATGGCTATGCCTATTATGACAAGATTGTATTCGATAACCGGTAACGAACAGCTCCTTGAAAAGATGCATGAGTATTGGGAGTATTCCAACAGTATAATGTATGACTACGATGAGGACCTCTATTATCGCGATGCACGCTACGTCTATCCGGAACATCAGACTTACAGTGGAAAGAAAGATTTCTGGGCGAGAGGCGACGGATGGATTTTCGCGGCTTTCGCACGTGTGCTGGCCGATCTTCCGAAAGATGATGCCTATCGTGAAGAGTATATTACATTCTATAAGGACATGGCAAAGTCGCTTGCCAAGTCACAGCAGCCTGAAGGATATTGGACACGAAGCATACTCGACCCAGACTATGCTCCAGGCTATGAAACCAGCGGTACAGCTTTATTTGCTTTCGGATATTTGTGGGGTATCAATAATGGAATCCTTGACGAGAGCGAATATGGAGAAACTGCAAGACGTGCTTGGAAATATCTTTCCGAAACTGCGCTTCATGAGAACGGTCGTGTAGGTTACATACAGCCTATAGGCGACAAGGCTGATCCAAACCAGACTATCGGTGAAAATTCTACAGCCGACTTTGGCGTCGGAGCGTACCTTATGGCGGCAAGCGAGATGCTCAAGTATGCACAAGGCGAGATGCCGCTCCTCGACCTGCGCATCACGTCGCTCAAGCGCACTGACGAGGGACAGATATATGTTGCATTCAACGACACGCTCGATGCTCAGACTGCTTCCGATATATCATCCTATACCATCGATGATAAACCGATGACGGGTAGTGTTGAGTTCGACGGAGTGCGTTCGGTTGTCTTGACTCCTGATTTCCAGTTGACCGGAGGCAAACACAATTTTGCAGCATCGGGTATTAAGGGCGATAACGGACAGATTGCTGGCGAGGGATGTACGGGCACAATAATTTATACTATTGATCTTACACCTTGCAATCCGGATGTAACAGTTACTGCCATTGGCAATCAGGAAGGCAATACGCCGGAGAATACCATAGACAACAATCTGGATACTCGCTGGAGTCAGGCCGGCTTGAACCAGTGGATACGCTACGACCTCGGCGAGGTGCGTAACGTCCGTGCTGTCGATGTTGCATTCTATCTTGGTTCGCAGCGCAAGAGCTATTTCGACATCATGCTGTCGGTAGACGGTAAGGAATATACCACTGTGCTTGCCGGATGCGAATCGTGCGGAACAACCGACCAGCTCGAGCGTTTCTCGTTCGACGTTCAGCCTGCACGATATGTCATGCTCAACTGCAACGGCAATTCGCAGGGCGGCGACAACTGGAACAGTATTACTGAACTGCGTGTGAGCTGGGAAAACGAAATGCTCGACATGATAAAGATTCCGGGTGAGGTATACACGCACATCGTATTGCCAGAGCAGGACGGAAAGGGACGACCGATTTCTTGGAAATCATCGGCTCCTGAAATTCTTTCTGCAGACGGATTGGTCAACAATCCCGAAGTTTCTACAGAGGTAGTGCTTACGGCAGATTGTGCTGATGAACATAAGGAATACAATGTGACGGTCATGCCGCGCGATCCTGAGAAATGTGTTGTAGCAAGCTATGAGTTTGAAGCCGACGATGTATACGATGCCGGCCATGAGGAGCGCTGTCTGGTGGACCGCAGCGGTAAGGGACGCGATGCAAGAATCATGGGACAGGCTGTAATTGACGGCAAGCTGAACCTGACAGCCAACACGCCCGACGGATTTTGGACAAATGGATATCTCATATTGCCTCAGGGCTTGCTCGACAGTCTTCGAAGCTACACTGTAGTTGCAGTTGTCAATCCTTCTTCGCTCGATGTTCAGCCGCGTCTCTATGATTTCGGTTCGTCTAGCGGAAACAGCGTATTTCTTCGTCTGAGTGAATGTGCTGCCGGAATGAAATACAATGCCGGTACAACAACTCTTGTGATGTCGTCCGAACAGCCTCAGATTGGCAGAGACCAGCTCATGGCTGTTACGTATGATGCCGTGACACATCAGACATGTGTATATATCGACGGAAAGTTGACTGCATCGGAAAACACCATAGTGAATGAGCCGCGTTCGCTCACATTCATTTCGCCCGATTCGCGCAATTATGTAGGTCGTTCCCAGTGGTGGGACAGCAATGTGGCCAGGGACAATCTTGATTTCTGCGGAACAATAGACGACTTCAAGATTTTTTCTACCGCTCTCACTGAAAAGGAAATAGGTGACATGTACAATGGTACTGTCGGAATAAATGATGTAGACGGCATGACCGACGGCAGTATAGCACTGGAGAATACGGTTGTATCAAAAGGTGAACCGTTGAGATTGTCGGCCGTTGGACTTTCTTCTGTTCCGTGCCGTGTTTCGGTGTTCAGCATGCAGGGAGCTCTTGTTTCTGAATCAAATGTTCAGTCACTTCCATGTTCTGTTGAACAGTCGCTTCCTTCGGGATGCTACGTAGTAAGTGTCGCAGCAGAAGGAACCGGCATCGTTGCTTCACAGAAGTTCATTGTGAAATAATCTTTCTGTAAACAGACTGTATATTGAACTTGAAAATTTGAATTCTCGCGATGGCGATGTATCCGGTACGTGTTCTTAGGAACGCATCCGGACCATCGCCATCGCTTTTCTTATGCATTTTCATCTTTGCGGGCGCTCGCGTCATCAATTCCAAGCCCTCGGAATTTTTGTCGCGAGCGCCCGCATTTTTTCTTATGAGCCCTGTGCGTTTGAATTCTTGCCGTAAAAAATAACTTATGGTGATAGATTGGGGTTACTTTTCATTCTCTTTGTTCATAAAATGTAAGCCTTGTGGTTTTCTGGTTTGTTGCAGACCGTATTGTTTGAGTAATGAGAAGTGTAATTCAATTTAATCAATATTTATATGAAACGTTCACTGATGTTGTTTTTTAGGGGGCTGACAGGTATACTTGTGGCTCTGGCCGGATGGTTTACAACCATTCTTGGTATGAAAGGCGAATCGCGGTACAGCCGTGTGCTTCGTTCTATTGTAGGTACATGTTTTACGGTACTGTTCTTGATTGTAACTCTAGCTATGCTGGCGGAAGCATTCAGATGTATTTACGACAGATTCGGTTATGACACCGGATACGAGTTGGAAGATGACGGCAATCAGTATCTTTCCCGCGGTTTGACATACCATAATACTGGTTATGATGATGATGGGTATGTTTTCGACTGCAACGGCAATAAACTTATTACCGGCATATCGTGGATTGCCAAACCGTTGGGACGTGATTCGCTTGTCTGCTACAGCAACGGTCGCAAGAGAGGATATTTTAATATGTATACAGGTCAAGTGGTGGTCGAGCCGACTTATTCTCATGCGTGGATATTCTCGGATGGGCTGGCGGCTGTAGACGACAACGGATTGATAAAATTTATTGATGCGGCAGGCAAGGTGGTAATCGATAAAAATATGGCCTACATACCAGGGATGAATGGTTATGTGTTCTACAACGGCTATTGTGTGGTGCGCGGCAGAGGTGACGACAGGTTTGGTCTGATTGACACTAAGGGCAATTGGGCATTGAGCCCTGAATATTTCAACATTATTCCAGTAGACAGCTTTTGGATTGTCGACCGTGGAGGCGAAAGAGCTTTGCTTGGACGTGGCCTGAAAGAAGTTCTGCCTTTCATGCGTGCTGATATCGATGTTTACGGCAGGGATATATATGTAACAAAGGAAGATCATACCATCAGTAAATATGACTACAATGGTGTTCTGATTGAGGACTTTTATATTAGTGATATAAGCCGTTTGCTTTATGATACAGATAAAGTGTACAGATGCGAAAGCGGGGAGTACGATTCTGAGGACGGAACTTATGATTGCAACGGCACTGAATTTGTTCGCGGCGTAGCTTCATGCCTCTGTTATCAGGCTGAATATGGATGGTATGGTCTTATGTCGCCCGACGGGAAAATCATAACCGGACCGATGTATTCCGACGTCACAGCTGTTGGCCCGGACCTTTATCTTTGCAAGGATGACATGGGCAACGGCATTTTGCTCAACAGTAAAGGTGAGAGGGTAGAGCTGGAATGAAACTGCATACAGTTGTTTACACATTTTTAGGCAGACGGCATGATGTTTTTTGCATTGATTCTGTCTGCCTTCATAATTGTAAATATTGGATTGGAATTTAATTTGACAGTAGTTGTTTATGCCGATATTGAAGATGTTTGTATAACTTTGCACTGAATATAAATGAGGTCTTTAGTTATTTGTGTAATATGCTTGAAAAAAAGTTTTGCAAACGTCTGCTATTGTATTTGTTGGGGATGAACATTATGTCTTTAGGCATTCTTTTGAGTACAAGGACAAATTTGGGCGTAGCGGCCATAAGTTCTGTGGCTTATTCTTATTCGGTATTTCTCCATTTGTCTTTCGGAACAGCAAATATCATCCTGTTTATTGTGTTCATAATTGTTCAGGCATTGCTTCTGAAATCTTTTTCTTATAAGCTTCTGTTGCAGATTCCTATGGCTTTGCTGGTAGGATTGTTTATAGACATGTACGGTGCCATAATTCCAGTGTTCAATCCTGAATTCATGCTTGGTTTTCTTCTGATTTTGCTGTCCAATATTTTGACCGGTATAGGTGTCTACGGAATGACTAAAGCCGATTTGGTGTTGGATCCGGGTAATGCTGTTGTTGAAACTCTTTGCCGAGTCTTGAAGAAGCCTTTTTCTTATCTGCGTATACGTTTTGATGTATCTCTGGTTATATTCACTTTGCTTTCAGGTTTGGCAATTGAGCACAGAATTGTCGGTATTGGTATAGGAACAGTCGTTTCGGCATATCTTATAGGTAAGACTGTTGGTGTTACAAGAAAAATAGTGGATTCTTTTGTTACACGCTGGATTTCGGCTCTTTGACCTTGTGTCGGATGGTGGAATCTTGAGTGTCAGTATGGGTTCGTTCCGAAAAATACTTTAAGGTTTTGATTATAGTTTTGATGCAAAAAACAAAAAATCTCCACAAGCATCGCCCGTGGAGATTTTTTTAGTATTTGTATTTGTCTGTTTTTCTAATACAATGCAATGTCTTTTATGTTTATGAAGATTTTCAGAATAATTCCTAGCATTTATCTTTTCAGATCGAAGTAAGAGCAGCGGTAAGAAAAAATGAAAGGATAGAAGAATCCGCGAATCATACCCCGTATGCCTTTTGTCTTATTCGGGGAAGGGTAGATGTTTTCCCTATGCTTCATGCACAACCAGCAAAGTTTCAGGAGCGACAGCAGACTGTCGCTGAGCATCAGTTCGGCCATTCTGTGCTACAGAGGATAGCGTGAAGCATCGGCATGGTCGCGTATGAACGAGTAGAAGAGTTTCCAGTTTGGTTTACTCTGAAGATTGCGGTAGTTTCTGAGTCCGTACAGATAAGGCTGGTAAGTCGGTTTTGTGTTGCTGTCTGGAAACAGTTCCTTGTTCTGCTTGAATGCAGCTTCGTCCTCGTGCGAGCGGTGCCAGTTCAGCGGTTCGTCGATTTTTATAATAGCCTTTTCTCCGTAGAAATAAGAATTTATGACTATGCACCAGTCATAATAAATCTTGTCCATCCATATTTCTTCTCTTTGAACCAGATCACGGCGTACAAGCATGGTGTGTCCTGCTATGTCGGCAAAGAGCAAAGCCTCTAATGAGCATCGCGGACTGACAATATGAGCAGTCTCCATCTTTTTTCCTCTTGTATGTGCTGAGAAGCAGATGTTGTAGTCACCGATTGCATTTACCTGCTTTTCAATCTTTTCGGGCATCCAGATGTCGTCTTGGTCCGATATTGCGATGAAGTCGGCCGTTGCACGCATGCATGCAGTCTTGAAGTTGAGATTGAATCCCATATTGTGCTGATTTTCTATCACCTTCATGAACGGCACTTTTGCCTCGTACTCCCTGAGTATTTCAAGTGTTGAGTCAGTTGAACAGTCGTCCTGCACTATAAGTTCATGTATAGGATAAGTCTGTGCGAGAATGGAATCCAATTGTTCGCGCAGGTATTTTTCTCCGTTGTATGTGCACATGACAACTGCAACGGTCTTTGATTTCATCGTATCGGTCATTTCTGTTGCGATTATTTCTTTTTGTTATAAAATCTATAGCAGTCTTTTTTTCATCTGCATATTGTCCTGTCATGTACAATAGATATCTTTAGAGACCGCATAATTTATATAGTATTTGTGTTTCGTAAAACCATTTAATAAGGATATAAAAAAAGTTTCTTAATCGATTGATTAAGAAACTTTTCTCGTACTCGAAGCGGGACTTGAACCCGCACAACCATTACTGGTCAAGGGATTTTAAGTCCCTCGTGTCTACCATTCCACCATTCGAGCAACCTCAATTGGTTTTATCCGGGTGCAAAAGTAAGAATTTAAGTTGAAAGTGAAAAGAATTTGGCAACAATATGTTTTGTCGGGTATGCCATTTTGTTTATTTTCGCGTATATAAAGAACTGTTTTTGATGAAAAAGGTATTTTTTTTAGTGCTTATGGCGTGTTGTCTTGTTGCTGTTTCGTGCAACGGACAGAAGGCTGGTGATGATGGTGATGTGATGATTTTGCTTGAAACCACATCGGGTGACATAAAGTTGAGGCTGTATGGTGATACTCCAGGACACCGCGACAATTTTATGAATAATGTGAAGGAAGGGCTGTATGACGGCGTGGCATTCCATCGCGTGATACGCAATTTCATGATTCAGACCGGCAATCCTGATACACGTCCAGGACAGATTGAGGATACAACCAAGAAAGTTCCTACTATTCCTGCCGAAATAGTATATCCAAAACATTTTCATAGGAGGGGAGCATTGGCTGCTGCGCGTTACGGCGATGAGGAGAATCCAGATAAAGGTTCAGATAAGTATCAGTTCTATATCGTAACCGGTCGCCGTTATGACGATCAGATGCTTTCCGGAATAGAAAGCAGTCAGTACGACAAGAAGGTTACTTCTGTATATGAAAGCTACGTCGATGCCAACGACTCCGTCATCCGTGCCAACCGCAAGGCTTGGGGACGCGACGGATTGCGCGATTTCCTCGATTCTCTGTCTTATAAGGCCAAGGAATATGTTGCTGCAAATCCTCCTGCAAAGTTTACCGAAGCTCAATCAGAAGCCTACCGTATCTATGGCGGTGCACCATATCTTGATGGCGACTACACCGTTTTCGGAGAAGTTGTTGAGGGAATGGATGTAGTGGAGAAGATTGAGAAGGTGCGTACAGATGCCGGCGACAGACCTTTGCAGATTATACGAGTTAAGAAAGCAACTATATTGGAATAACAATAACTTTTAACGTACGGTAATGCTTCGTCAGAGGCATTACCGTATTGGTTTTAAACGAATACTTTTTCAGATGCAGATAAACAAACATACATTGTCCAATGGATTGAGAATCGTGCACAGTCTCGACGAAGTCACACGCATGGTCGCTGTGAATGTGCTTTACAAGGTGGGTTCGAGAGACGAGAGTCCGGAACATACAGGTTTTGCACATCTTTTTGAACACCTTATGTTCGGCGGTTCAGTAAATATTCCCGATTACGACAAGCCTCTGCAGTTGGCCAGCGGTGAGAACAATGCATACACCACTGCCGACTATACCAATTATTATCTTACTCTTCCTGCCGTCAATGTAGAGACCGCCTTTTGGCTCGAAAGCGACCGTATGCTTTCGCTGGCTTTCACACCGCAGTCCTTGGAGGTACAGAGAAGTGTGGTCATGGAAGAGTTCAAGCAGAATTACCTTAATCAGCCGTACGGCGATGTGGCTCACCTCATCAATGCCATGGCCTATAAAGTCCATCCGTACAGATGGCCTACCATTGGTCTGAAGCTTGATCACATAAAGAATGCATGTATGGACGAAGTGCGCAACTTTTTCTATCGCTTCTATGCGCCGGACAATGCCGTTCTGTCGGTTGTCGGAAACATCTCTTTTGAGGAAACAGTACGTCTTGCAGAGAAATGGTTCGGCGACATTCCTTGCAGAAATGTTGTCCACACAGCCTTGCCGTCAGAACCGCCGCATCTTCGCCAGAGGCGCAAGACTGTCAGACGCGATGTTCCGGGTGACGTGCTTTACATGACGTTCAACATCTGCGGACGCGGTGAGTCTGATTTCTATGCCTGCGACATGATTTCAGATGTTCTCGCCAACGGACGCTCCTGTCGTCTGCATAAGAATCTGGTCATACGCGACCGTCTTTTCTCAAGCATCGATGCCTATGTTTCCGGACGTCTGGATTCCGGTCTCCTCTACGTTTTGGGAATGCCTGCCGAAGGCGTTTCGATGAAGGATGCCGAAGAGGCCGTGTGGAAAGAGCTAGACCGTCTGCGTTCCGAACTTGTCCCTGAAGATGAACTGGAGAAGGTGAAAAACAAGTTCGAGGCCAACGAGAGCATGGAGAATCTCGATTACCAACGCAGAGCATCGCAGTTGGCCTATTTCGAAATGCTCGGCGATGCGTCCATGCTGAACAGCGAGGTTGAACGCTACAGCAGTGTGACAGCCGAAGAACTCAGGCGTGTGTGCCGAAAGGTTCTTACCCGACGCAATTCGAATGTGTTGTATTATTTGTCGAAGAAATCAGCCGAATGAAACTCTCGGTCAGATATAGAAACATTTATTTTCAGAGAAAGACAAATCCGGCAATGGACATGAAAACATGAAGTCCATTGCCGGATTTGTTTATTCGTTTAATATACCGTTTTCAAGAGCCTTCCACAGTCTGTCGTCAGGTACAGGTGCGTCAATGCTGATATGTTTCTTTGAAACCGGATGAATGAAATCGATGTGGCGTGCATGCAGTGATATGCTTCCGTCAGGATTGCTTCTCTCGGCACCGTATTTCAGGTCACCCTTTATCGGACATCCTATTTTTGAGAGCTGGCATCGTATCTGATGATGTCTTCCAGTCATGAGCTGCACTTCCAGAAGCGCATAGTGTTCAGAGTAGGCCAGTGTCTTGTACGACAATACGGCTTTCTTTGAGAACTTCACCTCTTTGTTTTTGGCATACGACTTGTTCAGTTTCTCATCCCTTACAATCCAGTGAGTCAGCGTGTCCTCAGTCTTCTCCGGTCTGTTCTTCACGATGGCCCAGTATGTCTTGTGCACTTCACCGTTTTTGAACATCTCGTTGAGTCTTGCCAGAGCCTTGCTGGTTCTGGCAAATATCACAAGTCCGCTCACAGGTCTGTCCAGTCTGTGCACCACGCCCAGAAATACATTTCCCGGTTTGCAATATTTCTCCTTTATGTATTCCTTTACCATTTCAGGCAGTGGCTTATCGCCGGTTTTGTCTCCCTGCACGATTTCTGAACTGCTTTTGTTGACAATGATAATGTGGTTGTCTTCGTATACGACTTCCATTGCTTTTGTATTTTTTGTTGGTCAGTCTGATGTCTGAAAAATTCTACAGCCGGTCCGCACACTTTTTCGGAGTGCATTCGGACCGGCTGCATGTTCGTTTTTTACAGCTTTGCTCTGTCCGAAGCCGGGCAGTGCAGGCTTTTTTTATCTTTTTCGGTTCAGAATTACATGTTCATTCCGCCGTCAACCTGTATAACCTGTCCGGATACATAGCTTGACATGTCTGAAGCGAGGAATGTTGCAACATTTGCGATGTCCTCAACTGTACCGCCACGGCGGAGAGGTATCTTAGATACCCATTCTTTTCTTACATCGTCAGGAAGAGCAGCAGTCATTGCAGTTTCGATGAATCCTGGTGCAATAGCATTGGCTCTGATTCCCTTAGCACCCATTTCCTGTGCGATAGACTTGGCGAGAGCGATGAGTCCTGCCTTTGAAGCAGAGTAGTTGCACTGTCCTGCGTTTCCGTGTACACCTACGACGCTCGACATGTTGATGATTGAACCGCCGCGCTGGCGCATCATGATTGGTGTGCAGGCATGTATGAAGTTGAATGCAGACTTGAGGTTCACTGCGATAACAGCGTCCCACTGAGCTTCTGTCATTCTGAGCATAAGTCCGTCCTTAGTGATTCCGGCATTGTTTACGAGGATGTCGATTGAACCGAAGTCAGCCTTTACCTGGCTTACAATCTGCTCTGTTTCCTCGAAGTTTGCGGCATTTGACGCATATCCTTTAGCTTTTACGCCGAGAGCTGCTATTTCAGCTTCTGTAGCTTTTCCGTTCTCATCGATTACGAGGTCTGTAAATGCTATGTTTGCACCCTCTGAAGCAAATTTCAATGCTATAGCCTTTCCGATTCCGCGTGCGGCACCTGTTATCAAGGCTGTCTTTCCTGTTAAAAGTCCCATAATCTTAATTGTTTTTCTTTTTGATTATTTGAATATGCTTGTTTTTATATACTTCCCTTTTTTCAGGCCTTCTGCTTAAGGCACCAGATTTTTGCCGAGCGATTTGAACACGAGTCTCCTCACGTAAGGGTAGAGCTCCTCAACATTGTTCACAACGATTCGTCCATAAATATATGGAACTTCGCATCCTTTAAGGCAGAAGTGCGTGATTTCGGCAATCAGTTTAACGTTCTTGATGTCGAAAACGCCTTTGTCAACACCCTCATTCATGACTCTGCGGAAGAGCATGATCTCACTTTTGTCAAAATTCTTGCGTACCTGTTCAATCTTCCATATATCCCGAAAAAATTCTGCTCGAAGAGTTCCATTTCTGTACACTGCTTCCTTGACAATTTCAAGATGTGTGTAGATGAGCTGTATCATCTTCTCTTCAGGTGAAATGTCCTTCCTGGCCACTTCGTTCATCCGTTCGTAGAGTCTTTCGAGCTCGGTGTGGATTACTGCGTAGTATATTTCCTCCTTGCTCTTGAAGTACGTGTAAAGGGTTCTGCGCCCTTTCTCGGATGCAATGGCAATGTCATTCATGGTCGTGTTTTCAAATCCTTTTTTTGCAAAAAGCTGTCTGGCAATGTCTACCAGCAGATTCCTTGTTTTTGAAACCGCCATATAGTCAAGATTTTTAGTTTATATTTTCCGACCGCAAATGTACACAAAAATAGAAATAATACCAAAGAAAAATTGCACTATAAATTTGATTCTGTGCTTAAATGATTGATTTTTAATCTGATGCAAATTGCACATCTGCACCGTTTCTACATCAGCGAATCTATCCATCCGGCCAAATCCTCATATTCGGCCAGCGGTTTGTCCAGATATATGGCCTTGATGGTGCATGTGCTGTCCGAAATGTATATCTGCGGAATGTTTGAATAGGCAAAACTGTTGTATATATTGTTGTTCGTCTGTGGCGAATAGGGCAGGGTCAGACTGTTTTCTGTCCAGTAGCTTTCGATGTCTTCTGCATTTTCGTTTCGGCTGATGCACAGCATCTTGAAATCATCATCGTCTCTGTACTTCTCATATATGCGCTGCAGTATCGGCAGTTCCTTACGGCAGTCGCCGCATCCGGTGTTGAAGAACACTATTACCGAAGTCTTTCCTCTGAACGATTCGTCGGTGCACGTGTCGCCCGTGGCGGTGACAGCCGTAAATACCGGCAGTCTGTCTCCCGGCTTCATACGGCTTCCCGACGGTGCGGAACTTTCCTCTTCTGTTATGCACGACACGGCCGACAATGCCACGGCCGTCGCAAATATCATATTTCTGACATTCATATCACTCTTTTTTATTGTTCTTTTCGCGTACCGACATAATCATTCCTATCACCTCGCTGTAGTTCCTGACTCCCGAGCTCACGTTGTTGCCCTTGAGAAACAGGTCGTACGTCCAGTCCTGCACTGCTCCCACCGTCGGGCTGTACAGTCCTGCCCAGTATTCCCTGATGCGCTTGTGTTTCTCCAATACCCGTTTGTCTATCGAGTTGGCCCATTCCTTGAAATCCTTTTCGTCGAGCAGGTACAATGCACTCGAAGCCACATACGGCAGTATGCCGAAGTATCCTCCGTTCTTCACCTGCGCGTTTTCCGACATGCAGCACATGCTGTAGGCCCAGAAGTTGGCTTCGGCCTCACTGCTCACTCCCAGCATGTGTGCCAGTTCGTGGGCATAGGTGAATGCAAACTGCTCGTCAGGCAGGTCGCCGTTAATCTGCATCTCGCAGAAGAACGGTCCCATGTATCCGCTCACGCCCACGCCCGAGTAAAGGCCGTTGAACAGCGTTTTCTTTGGCTCGAACCTGTCCTTTGCCTCGCACAGTCCGTGCAGGTCTCTCTCTCTGTTGTATCCGTCGCGTATATCTTTCTCAATGTTTTTTCTGTCAATCCGTTTCACGTCCGACTCCTGTTCGCTCCTGTTCAGCTCGAATGTATATTCTTTCAGAAAACTGCGGAATGCCTCCTTGTCATATTTTGCAGGTTTCACCGACTGCCGTTCATAGAAACTGTCTCTGAAATAGTTAAGTCCCCATCCCCAGTAGAACCATGAATACACGGCCAGCACTATTTCCATTTCCGTGATTGCTACGTGTTTCCATTTCAGGTAGCGTACGCGTGCTATGACTGGATACGTTATCAGCATGACCGCAGCCAGCACCACATATATTTCTTCAAGCGAATATGTTGTCAGCGACGACACTGCCGACAGTATAGATGATATGGCGGGATAGAGATGCGAGGCATAGAATTCGCCTCCGCCGGGAATGAATCTTACAGCCATCAGTGCCACGAGCGAAACAGCCAGCAAGGTCCGTCTCACCAGCCTGAACTTTCTGGCAGGTGTCCAGTATCTCGTCTGCATGATGTCCGAGTATTTCATAGCTGTTGATTTATGTGTATGTATAAGATATAGGTGTGCTTCTTGTTTGCCGTTCCGGCAGACGCGATGCTTCGGTGGCAAAGATAATAAAAGTAGGAAGCATAACGGTCCGGATGGCATCGACTTTTCGGATAAAAAGTCTGATATAATGGATAAAGTTGCCGGAACGTACGTTTCGGCATCTGTGCACTGCATCTTTTTTATCTGTACTCGTATAAGGAGAAATCTGTCCTCGCTGCAGAGCTGTTGGTTTAGAACACGCTTGAATTTTGTTTCGCGGGCGCTTGAGTTTTTTTCTTCGGGCGCTCAAAATAAAAATTGCAGGCGCTCGCTGCTGATGTCCCGAGCGCCTGTAATTTCTGTGGCGGGCGCCTGCGTGGTATGCAGTGCCGTATATGTGATGGAAAGATGCAGCAGTGTTTGCGCCGAATGGCCTATTTGAATTGCAGAGTGAATTTTGTCCATTCGTCGTCGCTTCTGGTCAGCGCAATTGTACCGTTGTGCAGACGCATGATCTGGCGCGACAGGCTCAGACCTATGCCCGTGCCGTCCTGCTTGGTGGTATAGAATGGCACAAATATTTCTTCCTTGTTTTCCTTGTTTATCGGTTTGCCGTTGTTTGCTACATTGATTACCACATTCTCTGCGAAATCTATTTCTGCCGTAATGTTTATTATTTTGGCTTCAGCCTGAACGGCATTCTTGATGAGGTTGATCATCACCTGCGCAATCTGGTCTTCGTCGGCATAGAGAAGAATGTCGTCCGACTTCTCTATATAGTCCAGTTCCACATTGTTCGAAAGGAGCTGTTTGCGTGTCAGCTGTGTCACCCTCTCGATGAGTTCTCTCACGTAGAAAGCCTTCTTCACCGGAGCCGACACCCTTGTGAGCGACCTGTAGGTCTCGACGAATCTTATCAGTCCTTTCGACGAGTCCGCAATCGTGTCCAGACCCACTTTCAGGTCCTTGCTGTTGAGCGGTTCTTCGTCCGAGGCGTTGTCTATTTCGTCCGAGAGCATCCGGCTCAGCGAGGCAATCGGAGTTATGGTGTTCATGATTTCGTGGGTAAGCACACGTATCAGTTTGTTCCACGACAGTTCCTCATTGTGTGCCATGTCGCCCGTTATGTCGTTCAGTGCAACTATTTTCACGTCCTTGCCCTGCAGTGTAGTTTCCGAAGCTGTTGCCGACAGCGTCGTCTGTCCCTTTTCGTTGTAGAGTGACAGGCGCATTTCGCCCTTGCCCCTTGTTATATTCTGGAAACATTCCTCCAGTTCGGGACTTATGTTTTTCAGCTGTCTGATGTTGCTGAACGTAGCAATTCCCAGCATGTTCAGCGCCGCGTTGTTGGAGTAGACCACACGTCCTTTCAGTTTCTTCGACAAGTCTATCACCACAATTCCCGTCTTCACCTGGTCGAGCATCTGTCCGTACAAGCGTTCCTGCTCCATGATTTCTGCCCTTTCGTTTTCGAAAATCTGCCTTATTCGGTTGAGCGTCCTGTTGATGTTTCTGTGGAACAGTTTCTTCTCGTTGAATCTGAAGTTCGTTTCCTTGTCCTCCAGCGCATCGAGCGTATAGCTCACCTTGCGGTGAACCTTTCTGGCATAGTAGGTGCCCGAAATCAAGGCCGACACGAACGCTGCGGCGAGAGCAATGAGTATGGCATTGTCGTAGGAAATCATATATTGTGTTTCTTCAGTTTCATGTAAAGGGTAGGGTGGCTTATGTTGAGCGCTTTGGCCACGTGTGTGAGATTGCCGTTATATTTGTCCATGGCTGCGCGTATGGTCCGTTCCTCCACCATGTCGAGTGTTTCCTCTTTGTCGGCTGTGGCAGTTGAGTCGCAGACGGCCACTTCATTGATGTTGAAGTCGCCGGCCTTGAGCTTAGTCCCTTCAGCCATGATTACAGCCTTTTCCACAGCGTTCTGCAGTTCGCGTATGTTTCCGTTCCATCGGCAGGTCTCGAGAACATTCTTTGCGTCGTCGCTGAGTCCGAACACCTTGCGGTGATATTTCTCGGCATATCTTTTCATGAATATCTCTGCCAGCGGTACTATCTCGTCGGTGCGCTCGCGCAGCGGCGGCAGTTGAATCTGCATGGTATTTATGCGGTAGTAGAGGTCTTCTCTGAACTCGCCGTCGCGCACCATCTGTTCTATATCCTTGTTTGTCGCACATATCAGCCTGATGTCAACGGGAGTCGACTGCGAACTGCCCACCTTGCTTACTGTACGGTTCTGCAGAACTCTCAGCAGTTTTGCCTGCAGGTTGAGCGGAATGTTGCCTATCTCGTCCAGAAACAGCGTGCTTCCGTTGGCCTGCTCGATTTTTCCAGTCCGGTCGGTGTAGGCATCGGTGAATGCACCCTTCACGTGGCCGAATAGCTCGCTCTCGAACAGTGTTTCCGTGATAGCTCCTGCGTCCACGCACACCATCTGCTTGTCGGCCCTTTCAGACATCCGGTGGATTTCTCCTGCAAGCACGTCTTTGCCGGTTCCGTTTTCGCCGGTTATAAGTACGCTGGCGTCTGTCGGCGCAATCTTTTCAAGCATGCGGTGAATCCTCTCCATGGCAGGACTGCATCCCCAATACATTTCTACAGCTGTCTGCTCGGTCTGTTTGACTTTTGCTTTGTATTGTCCGTCGCATTTGCGGGCGTATGCTCCGTTGAGCGTTTCTATCAGCTTGTCGTTGTCCCATGGCTTTACTACAAAGTCGAACGCACCGCGCTTCATGCCCTCGACAGCCAGCGAAATGTCGGCGTATGCCGTGAAGAGCACAACTTCAGTTTCAGGTTTTGACTTCTTTATTTCCGAAAGCCAGAACAGACCTTCGTTGCCGGTGTTTGCCGACGAAACGAAATTCATGTCGAGCAGTACGACATCAGGGGCAAAATCTCTCAGTTCCGCGTTGATTACGTTTGGAGTCGAGGCGAGCCGTACTTCCTTGAAGTATTTTGTCAGCAGAAGTTTCAGTGTGGCTCTTATGCCGTTGTTGTCGTCCACAACAAGTATTTTTCCTTTGTTCATAAATGTTCCTGAATTGAAGTTTTTTGTGTTTTAGTAGTATGTCCTGCACAATGCCGAGTGTAAATATACGCATTTCTGATTTTTTTCGTCCTAAGGTGCGGGACTAAAAAGCAGAGCGGCCGCAGGTGCATAAGAGATTATGCCGTGTGCGGCCGGTTGAAGCTGTCGGGTGTTATTCGTTCTTAATCGAGTCGGCCGGATTTTCAGTAGTCGCTTTAAGACAGCAGAGCGTTACGACTATCGACGATACCAGCACGACGGCCAGCAGTGATATTGCGAACACCCACCAGTAGAGCTGTGAGCGGTAGGCATACGTGCTGTAGTAGTAATCCATAATATGGTAGCTTACAGGCGTTGCTATTACGAAGCATATCAGCTGTATGATTATGTATTTCTTATTGAACATCTGCAGAATCTCCGATATGGTTGCTCCGTGCACTTTCCTTATGGCAATTTCCTTCTTTCGGAACGATGTTTCGAAAATCAGTATTCCTATGATACCCATGATGGATATCGTAATGGCTATGACTGTGAATATTGACACTAATTGAATGAGCTTCTGCTCCTTTTGGTACTGTTGGCCGATTTCATCGTCGAAGAAATTCAGGCTCACCTCTTCTAGGTTGGCTCCCGGTTCGATTTCTCCTACAACGCTTTTTACAGCCTTGAGCACATCGTTGTATGTCATGTTAGGATTGCTTCTTATGTACAGATATCTCTGCATGCGCCAAGGCGATTTGCCGAAGACGTAGAAGGCCAACGGTTCCGGTTCGTATTGGAGGGAACGGTATTTGAAGTCCTTGCAGAAACCGGCAATGTCTGTATAATTGATGTGTCCGACAATTTTATCTTCGAGCGTGAGGTTGAATTTCTTCTTTGCACTTTCGTTGAATATGAAAATTCCTTTTTCGCTTTTCTCGTCGGCCTTGGTGAAGTCGCGTCCTTCTATAATCTTGATGCCCATGAAGCGGAGAAAATTGTAGGCTACAGGGTAGCAGTTGAAGTAGATGGCTTTTTGGTTGCAGTCACGTCCCCAACCCATTCTGTCGTCGGCCACCAGCGGACCGTCGGCCCAGGTGATGTCCTTTATTTCCGGTCTTTTGAGCAGTTCCTCGGTGTAAACGTCTTGGTTGTCCACAGTTACCGGAACCTCTGCCGTGTACAGCATTGATTTGTTGAATCCCATGTCGTAGTTCATCATGAAGTCGTATTGCTTCTTGATGAAGATAGTGCAGATTATGAAAGCCATAGATATTGTGAACTGCAGTCCTATCAGCACGTATCTGAAGATTTTTCCGTGTGTAGGGAGTCCCATCGCACCTTTGAGCGCCATTGCCGGCGGGAACGACGTTGTGTACAGCGCTGGATACAGACCTGATATGGCTGTCATGAGAAGTGCGGCAACGACTGTTATGATGCATACAGGAATATGTCGGTCGAAATCTATAGTGCAGTCAACGAGGTTGGCGTAAGTAGAGTTCTTGAACAATGTTATAATAACTATGGCAATGACAAGCGATATTGCAACCAGAACTGCCGATTCCCATATAAAAGACATGACGAGCGAGAATCTCGACGAACCGAGTATCTTGCGTGTATTCACTGATTTTAGTTTCACCGGAACCTGTGCCATGAAGAAGTTCACGTAGTTTATCAGCGTGATGATGAGTGTCAGAATGGAAATGGCAAAGAGCGTCAGTGTTGTCGTCTTGTTGCCCTTGAACTGCTGTTCTACCAGAGCTTGGTCGAAATACATGTCTTTAAGAGGAAGAAGGTGCATGATGTAATCTTTCATGGCTTCTTTCACATTCTTCTCTGTTGCTTCTTTTCCCGCAAGGTTAAAATTTATATGTCTTGTGAGCATATTTTTGCCCTGCTGGTAAGCGTTGTTTTCAAAGGTCGTCTTGTCGTTTGCCGATTTGAGCTTTACATAATATCTGTAGCTCCATTCTGACCAGTTGTCAATGTCCTCCTTCTCTATTTCATCGCATCTTATCACCTCCACGTTGCCCAAAAAACTGTTTTCAGGCATGTCCTCAAAAATTGCCACAATAGGAACTTTGTCACTGGCTTCCTTGTCTTGCGTTATGAAGTCGCCGACTTTCAGATTGAATTTTTCAGCAACTTTTCTGCTTATGGCCACTTTGGCATCCTTGTCCATATCGTCGAATGAGCCGCTGATGGGTTTGAATCCAAACATGTCAAGAGCCCCCTTCGTCATTCGATAATAGTTTACCTCAATCTCATTCAGATTTTTTTCTGTTCCTGCGTATGCGCTTGCTGTCCGAGGAACCTTAACCATTCCGTATGATTCTACCGTAGGCGATTGCTGAAGAATTGCTTCCGAATACGGTCTGCACATGTTTTGTGAAAATTTGCCTTCTGAATACATGCTCGGGTATGTGATGGCAAAAATCCTGTCGCCATCCTTGATGCCTCTGTTGAAAGTCCATTCATAGTTGACCTGCACCAGAATGACGTATATTGCGGCGAAGGCCACGCTCATGCCCAAGATGTTGAGCAGGCCGGCGCCCTTGAATAATTTAGTCAAACTTTTCATCTTGTTTGTTTTTTTATTTCTTGTATTTAAGTTTTACAGATGTTGCAGTCAGAGTTCGTTTCTCACGTCGCCGACAATGCGTCCGTCGAAGAGGTTTATGATGCGCTGTGCCATCGATGCATCCTTCTGCGAGTGGGTAACCATGACGATGGTTGTGCCTTCGGAATTGAGCTCGCAGAGCAGGTTCATCACTTCCTTGCCGTTTTTGGAGTCGAGGTTTCCTGTCGGCTCGTCGGCCAGTATCAGTTTTGGATTTGACACGACGGCGCGTGCAATCGCCACACGCTGCTGCTGACCTCCTGAGAGCTGCTGAGGGTAGTGCTTGGCGCGGTTGCTTATGCTCATCCTCTTCAGTATTTCGTTTACACGGCGCTTGCGTTCCGATGCACCGATGTTGAGATATTTGAGCGGCAGTTCGACGTTCTCGAATACGTTGAGCTCGTCAATCAGGTTGAAGCTCTGGAATACGAATCCGAGTTTTCCCTTTCTGAATTTTGTCCTTTCGCTTTCTTTCAGTTTCGACATTTCCTTTCCGAGCAGTTCGTAGCTTCCTTCGGTAGGATTGTCGAGCAGTCCGAGAATATTCAGCAATGTAGACTTTCCGCATCCGGAAGGTCCCATGATTGCCACGAATTCTCCTTCGTTGATTTCGAAGGACACATTGTTCAACGCTGTTGTTTCTATTTCTTCTGTACGAAAGATTTTGCAGAGATTTGTTACTTTAATCATAGTCGTTTTATTTTAAAGTGTTATTAGTTTTGTTGTTTAATGTTCTATATCTGTTATTCGTTTTGTATCGAGTTGGCTGGATTTTCTAATGCCGTTCTCAAACTGCATAGTGTTACGACAATGAATGTTGTAAGCAGAACAGCCGCAAGCGACACTGCGAACACCCACCAATAGAGCTGTGTGTGGTAGGCGTATGTGCTGTAGTAGTAATCCATAATATGGTAACTTACAGGTGTTGCAATGGCGAAGCATATCAGCTGTATGATTAAGTATTTTTTGTTGAACATCAGCAGAATCTCCGATATGGTTGCTCCGTGCACTTTCCTTATGGCAATTTCCTTTTTTCGGAACGATGTCTCGAAAATCAGTATTCCTATAATACCCATGATGGATATGGCAATGGCAACGGCCGTGAAGATGGATACGAGCTTTATGAGTTTCTGCTCTTTCTCATATTGACTGCCAAGTTCCTCGTCGAAGAAATCCAGGCTTATATCCTCAAGGTCAGTTCCTGGCTCGATTTCTCCAACTACGCTCTTTAAAGCTTTGAGCACATCTTTGTATGTCATGTTCGGGTTGCTTCTTATGTACATATAGCTCTGTATGCGCCAAGGTGATTTGCCGAAGACGTAGAAGGCGAACGGTTCCGGTTCGTATTGGAGAGAACGGTATTTGAAGTCCTCGCAGAAACCAGCAATGTCTGTATCTCCCATGTGTCCACAAACTTTGTCTTCGAGTGTGAGGTTGTATTTCTCCTTTGCACTTTCGTTGAATATGAAAATTCCCTTTTCGCATTTTTCATCGGATTTGGTGAAGTCGCGTCCTTCTATAATCTTGATGCCCATGACACGGAGAAAATTATATGCAACAGGGTAGCAGTAGAAGTTTATTTGTTCTCCTTTGAAATCGCGTCCCCAACGCATCCTGATGTCGGCTACCAGCGGACCGTCTGCCCAGATGACGTCCTTTATTTCCGGCCTTTTAAGCAGTTTTTCGGTGTAAACGTCGTGGTTGGCGACAGTTACGGGGACCACAGCTGTGTACAGCATTGATTTGTTGAATCCCATGTTGTAGTTCATCATGAAGTCGTATTGCTTCTTGATGAAGATTGTACAGATTATGAAAATCATCGATATCGTGAACTGTAGTCCTATCAGCACGTATCTGAATATTTTTCCGTGTGTCGGAACTCCCATAGTTCCTTTTAATGCCATTGCAGTTGGAAATGATGTAGCATACAGTGCCGGATACAGTCCTGATGCCGCTGTCATTAGAAGTGCCGCTGCAACAGTTATGATGCATATAGGAATATGTCGGCCGAAATCAACAGGACAGTCAACCAGATTGGCATAAGTTGAATTCTTGAAAAGCGTTATGATGACGATGGCAATGACAAGCGAGATTGTAACCAGAACTGCCGATTCCCATATAAATGACATGACGAGCGAGAATCTCGACGAACCGAGTATCTTGCGTGTATTCACAGATCGGAGTTTCACAGGAACCTGCGCCATGAAGAAGTTCACGTAGTTTATCAGCGTGATGATGAGTGTCAGGATGGAAATGGCGAACAGCGTCAGCGTTGTCGTCTTGTTGCCTTTGAACTGCTGCCCTTGCAGAGTTTGGTCGAAGTACATGTCTTTAAGAGGCATGAGGTGCATGAGTTGGTCTTCCATGGCTTTCTTTACATTCTTCTCGGTCATTTCTTTCCCAGCAAGTCTTGCTCTGATCTGATGTGCAAGCAATTTCTTGCCCTGCAGAAAGGCATTCTTTTCAAACGTGGCCTTATTGTTTGTCGATTTAAGCTTTACATAATATTGGTAGCTCCATTGCGCCCAATCGTCAATGTCATACATATCCAGTCCATCGCATCTTATCATTTCCATGTTGCTTAAAAAACAGTTTTCAGGCATGTCCTCAAATATTGCCACGATAGGAACTTTGAAGCTGGCTTTCTTTTCTTGCGTGATGAAGTCGCCGACTTTAAGATTGAATTTCTCAGCAATTTTTCTGCTTATGGCCACTTTGGCTTCTTTGTCCATACCGTCGAATGAACCGCTGATAGGCTTGAATCCAAACATGTCAAGAGCCTCCTTCGTCATTTGAGAAAAATTGATTTCAATCTTATTCAGATTTTTTTCTGTTCCTGCGTATGTGCTTGACATCCACGGACCCTTAACTATTCCGTATGATTCTACTGTAGGAGATTGCTGAAGAATTGCTTCCGAATACGGTCTGCACATGTCTTGTGAAAATTTGCCTTCAGAATACAAGCTTTTGTATGTGATGGCAAAAATCCTGTCGGAATCCTTGATGCCTCTATTGAAATTCCATTCATAGTTGACCTGCACAAGAATGACATATATTGTTGCGAAAGCTATGCTCATACCTAAAATGTTGAGCAGGCCGGCTCCCCTTAGCAGTCTCATCAAACTTCTCATATCGTTCGTTGTTTTAGTTGCATAATCTTTCAATATCTCTTCATCAATCAAGCACCAGCCTTTCGTTGTTGCCGAAATTGTCATAGCTTGATGTGATGACTTTGTCGCCAGGCTTGAGTCCGTCAACTACTTCGTAGTATTGCGGATTCTGGCGTCCTATGCGTATTTCGCGTTTGTAGGCTTCTTTGCCGTTTTTAGATATGACGTATATCCACTGACCTCCTGTATTCTGATAGAATGAACCGCGCGGTATGAGTATCGCCTTTTCCGGCTGTCCAAGCTGCAGGTTCATGTAGTATGTCTGTCCTGAACGTATGTTGTCGGGCTGTTCGCCGCTGAATTTGAAGTCGGCTTTGAATTTTCCGTCTCTTACTTCAGGATAGACTTTTCGGATGACCGCACGGAAATTCTCGTTCTGGCGTTCGAAATCGGCCTCTAATCCTGTCGTGATGCGGTCGATGTAGTGCTCGTCGAACTGTGCTTCAATCTTATAGCTGCTGAGATTGTTGATTTGTCCGATTTTGCTTCCTTCGGCAACTGATTGCCCCAACACGACATCCAGCAGTCCAAGTTCTCCGTTTATAGGTGCCTTTACCAGCAGGTTGTCTTTTCTCTTGCGAATCATCATCATGTGGAGGCGCATGTTGTCGAGGCTTTCCTGCATCTGCTTGACTTCGATGGATCTGTACAGACTGTCTTGCACGGCGCGGTGCTTCACAAGATTCAAGCGGTCTTTGGCCAGTGAATAGTCTTCTTCTGCTCTCAGATAGTCTTCCTTTGATATAAGGTTGTCGGCGTAGAGCTGTTTCTGTGATTTGTAGGTGCGCAGGTATCGTCGGACATCAATCTCCAGCTGAAGTATATCCTGCTGGTTGGTCAACTTCTGCTGTTCCATGGATATGAGAGTGTTGCGCAGCATGTTGTCCTTCTCGGCCAGGTCTGCCTCGGCGTTGAGAATCTGCAAGTTGAGGTTTTCGTTTGAAAGCAGGAGTATCGGGTCGCCGGCTTTCACCTTGGCGCCTTCTTCGATGTAGATTTCCTTTACGACACCTGTTTCGAGCGGACTTATCTGCATGGTTGTCATCGGCAGGACCTGTCCGGTGACGCGGACGTAGTCGTTGAATAGTCCTGACTTAACCTCGCTTATGGTGATGGTTTCGGTGTTGACGCGCATGGTGCTGACATTGTTGCGCAGAAGCATGGAGGCTATCAGTATTATCAGAATTGCTATTCCCCAGTAGGGTAGTGCCTTTTTGCAGAATACTCGTGCCCATCCTTTTTTAGGTTCTATTATCTTGTCCATTTTGCTTTATTCTTTTATTATGATGTGTTTTATTGATTGAGATAACTTATTCCTTTGTAATATTCAACAACGCTCTTCTTCAGAAAGTACTGTAGGCGTGCGTTAAGACGTTCGGCCAGTGCGTTGAGGTAGGTGTTTGAGATGGTTTGAAACTCAACCGGCGAGACGAGGCCGAGAAGCATCTTTTTTTCATGCAGTTTGTATGTTTCGCTCTGTGAATCGGCTCGCTTTTCGGCTTGAATCATGGCTTTCATAGCACCTTGTTTGTCCTGTACGGCTCGTGTCACTTCAGCCTCGATGTCGAGCTTGGTCTGCTCGTATTGCGCCTGCGCACGTCTGTACGCATTTTTCTTTCGCGATAGATCGGAGTGGCGCGAGAGCCGGTCGTAAATAGGTATGGAAAGGTTCAGCTGTACGTATTCGCCGGCATTGTTGCGCCATTGTGAACCGAATGAAGGTGAGATGTAGCTGTCGTTACCCGGATAACTGTAGTAGCTTGTAGACCATCCTCCGCTGAGCGACAACGTCGGCAGAAACTGCCACTTGGCCGTATTGAGCGAAATTTTCGCGCTGCGCAGTTCTCCTTTGGCAATGAGTGCGTCTGGTTGTGTGTTCACGGCAAAATCAATGATTTCGCTGACTGCATCTTCTGTGTCGTCGTACGGTGGTATGCTGTCATTGATTATTGAGCGATCAAGGTTGAGCTCTTTCTCTGTCGGCCAAAGCATCAGCGATTTCAGAGTCAGCATGGCATTGTTGAGGTTGTTTGTAGAATTTATGAGCTGATATTCTGTGTCTGCCTGATCGGCTTCGGTCTGCACTACGTCCGGATAGCTTTTCTGTCCTAAGTCGTATTGTTTTTTTATGAGTTCGAGGTTCTTTTTTCCTGTTTCGACTTTTTTCTTCAGTACTTCGACCATTTCTGAGTGGTACATCACGTTGCAGTAGGCTTCCATGACTGAGAGACAAAGTTCGTCGCGGATTTTATCTTCCTGAGATATTCCGATTTTTATGGCCGTCTGCGAAATCTTGATGTTGTTGATGGCCGAAAAACCGTCGAAGAGGGTAATGCCTGCACTGATGGAGTATCCGTTGCTGAATGATGTGATATTGGTATATGTGTTTGTTTCCGGGTCTACCGTACGTCCGAAATTATAATATGCGTTTGTATTTGCAGATATACTTGGCGTGAAGGCTTTGAGTATGGCTTCACGCTTGTTGATGCGTGCGTCTGCGTTGTCCAACTGCTGTACCTTATTTTTTGTGGAATTGTCGACAGCGTATTCCATGCATTCTTTCAGTGTCATGAGTTTCTGCCGAACATGCGCTGTGCTGTCGACCTGCGCCGTTGTGCCAACGCTGAAAATCATGGCCAATGCGAATATAGAGATGAATTTTTTCTTCATTTTTCCTGTTTTTTACACTTTTATTACAGCTATTTTCATGCCAAGAATGTAAAAGTAAGATTATCAGCTGATTGTGAATTTGGCTATTCCCCAAAAGTGTAAAGTTTCTTTACACCACTGTAAAGTTTCTTTACACTTTTGGTGTGTAAAAGGCATTAGTCGGCCACATGAAAATGCAAAAAAACACATGAAGGATAAGGCGGATGCCTTTGTTTCCATCATGTGTTTTGTAAGTAGTAAATTGGCTGAATGTTTTTACAGAATTTTGTTGCGCCTGCTGCTGTAGTACCAAATGCCTGCTATATCAGCCAGAGCCCATCCGATTGGTACGGACCACCATATTCCGGTGTAGCCTATTTCAGGAATTGAAGCCAATATGTAGGCCAGCAGTACGCGTGTGCCTAGTGATATTACTGTCAGGACTACTGACATTGACGGCATGGTAACGGCACGGTAGAAACCGTACAGCATAAACAGGTATGCAATACCGATATAAAAACTGCCTTCGATGCGCAGATATTCTGTTCCGATTGCAATGATTTCTGTTTCTTGCGGAGACACGAAGAGTGACATCAGCTGTGAGGCAAACGCAAACACCAGCGCTGATACGAGGATTGAGAATAGGGTAGTGGTCACCAGCGAACTGCGTATGCCCCGACGTATGCGGTCATGGCGTCCCGCACCGAAATTCTGTGCGACGAAGGTTGAGAAGGCGTTGCCGAAATCTTGAAGCGGCATATATGCAAAGGAGTCGATTTTCACCGCAGCCGCAAATGCCGCCATAACGGCTGTTCCGAAACTGTTTACCAATCCCTGTACCATCAGAATTCCGAAGTTCATTATGGACTGCTGTATGCATGTCAGAAAGGAGTATGATGCTATTCTGTTTATGGAATGTGAATTTATGATACAATCGGTGCGCGTGAGGCTGAGTTCTGGAAAATTTCTTCGTGTATAGACGTACAGTCCAATTGCTCCGACTGTTTGAGATATCACAGTGGCCAAAGCTGCACCTTCTACTCCCATGTGCATCCAAAGCATCAGTGCGAGGTCGAGCCCGATGTTGAGCACTACTGACACTATCAGAAACATAAGTGGAACAAACGAGTTGCCGACAGAGCGCAAGAGAAATGCATGGAAGTTGTATACGCTGACAGGTATCATACCGAGGAAGACTACAAACAGATAGTCGTAGACCATCTGTTCAATCTCCGGCGGAGTCTGTAAAATATGTATTATCGGAGTGAGGAAAGCTAAAGAACAGATGTTGAGCAATAGCGTAACACCGCCGACGATGAGCATGGACGAGAAAATGCTCAAACGCAAGGCTTTCAGATCGCGTGCACCGTACTGCATGGAAAATATGGCACTGCACCCCATGCTTAGCCCGATGAATATAGATGTAATGAAAACGATCAGTGCATAAGATGAACCTACTGCCGCCAGAGCATTTGCTCCCAGCACACGCCCTACAATCAGCGTGTCGGCAATGTTGTAGCATTGCTGCAGCAGATTACCCAGCATTAGCGGCAAGGCAAAACGGAGCATTTTGCCGGTTATGCTTCCCGAAACCAAATCATTTTTGTCGTGTTTGATCATAATTTAGTTAATTTCAGAAGATGGATTCTTTGTCCATTGTTGCGGAGTAGAATCAAGACTGGTTCTACACTTTTTTCTGTAGTTTTTCATCAATGCACTAGGAAGATGTGTTTCTTTGTTTGTGTTGACTTTTTTGCGTGTGTAGCATGTTGGCTGTGCATGTGATGATAGTAAAATAACCTTTTGTTAACTTCTAAATTACTCTAATTTGGCAATACATACAACATTTCATGCATAAATCTTTTATATCCTTAATTTCGTATGTCCGTTGCATTCTGAAAATCAAAGTTTTATTATGTCGTATTTTAGTTTGCTTGCCAGGTTTTTGTTACATTTGTGAATGTGTAATCATTTATAAATAAAATCAGTACTATGAACTTGCCATCTTTAAAATTCTGTATGTTGCGATCGGTTTTGACTTTATGTCTTGTTTTCTTAACCGTGACGTTGACTCACGCCAACGATGGAGAGTATTACACTTCGGGTAATCAGTTGCTTCCACTTGTCGAGACTGATATACGTGTGCAACGAGAGATTCTGACATTGCGATGGAGTGATGACAACGTTGCCGAGGTTGATGTGTATTATGAATTTTATAATCCCGGTAAGCCGAAAACTGTACTTATGGGATTTGAGGCAGACCCTCCTATGTACATTGATTCGATAAGTCGTAACAGTGCCCATCCTAATATTTCAGATTTTAAAGTGATTATGAACGGCAGGAGTATTCCAGTATCAACTACGGTGGTTGAAACTGATACCCTTTACGTTGTCAATGGCGAAGTGCAACCGGTAGATTTGTCGGTATATTCCATAAATGATGATTATAATATAGGTTCTTATCTGTTTACAGCTGACCGCAATGACGCTGTGCCTATTTCGTATGTATATCATTTCAACGCTGACTTCAAGTCAGGCATCAATGTTGTGCGCCATCGCTACCGTTATGAAATGAATGTGAATGTCTGCACGCATTATCTCTTTGATTACAAACTGTCTCCTGCATTGCGATGGGCCAACCATCAGATAGACGATTTCACACTGCGTATTGAAACAGAAGACGTGCCTCTGCATTTCATGATGAAAGACAGTCTGTTCGAAAAGTCAGTTAGTCCGGTTATAGACGGTACAGGAAAGTGGCGTATAAGGACAATTATTAACGAGATAGACCGGAAAATGTCTGTATATGAAGTATTCATGCGCAACGCATCAATAGAGTGGAAAGCTACGAATTTCAGGCCAAGCTCTGAACTGCATATTTTTTCAGCTGACTGTACTGAAACCGGTGTTATCTGTGACCCTGCAGAATACTATTCTTGGCGCTACAGCATCGTAAACAGCTCTATTCATTATGATGACATCCACCGTATAGTCCGCAATATGCCCTATGCCTACCGTGGCTATATCTTCAAGAACAAGTATCTGAATGATTTCTTCACCTCACGTTGGTGGTACATACCAGACCCAGATTATAAAGTCGACTTGGAAAAACTGACCCCTAACGAACGCGATTGGCTGAAAAAATATAATGAAGACTATGGCAAATGAAAGTTGTGTAAGTTGTGAAACTGTTGGAGTCTCATTTTTCCCTTATGTGAATAATAAGGTTGTATTTGATAAAAAATCGTGATGTAAACACATAATAATCAAATCAATGGGACAATTTTAACAGAATATCAGCTTTTATCCTTACCTTTGTTATAGTACTTGGGGAATACCCGAACAACGAAAAAAAAACGATGCAGATTCATAACAATACATTGATAGCAGAATGCTCGTCTTACGACTTCAAGGAAATGCTGGAGCGTAAGAAAGTAAAGTCGTGGCTTAAATCCGTATCGGCTTTTGCCAATACGGAAGGTGGCAGTTTATTCTATGGAGTAAACGATGACGGAGTGATTGTAGGTTTGGAGAATCCGCAAGCAGACGTCGACTTTATCAGTGAAATGATAAAGGTAAGGCTTGATCCAGTTCCGGATGTACAGCTTATCCCGATTGAACACGAAGGACGTACCCTGCTTGAAGTGAGAGTAAAGGCTGGAACGCTGACACCATATTATTATTATCAAGACGGAACACGTACTGCTTATACACGAGTTGGTAATGAAAGTGTAGAGTGCAATTCGCAACAACTTCTTTCATTAGTATTAAAGGGTACGCACATGACTTGGGATTCGCTACCAACACAAGTAGATGCCAACAAACATTCTTTCGTTATCCTTGCCAACACTTTCCGCGAGCAAACCCACCAGGAATGGAATGATAAATATTTGGAGTCATTCGGACTTGTCACATCTGATGGTAAGCTGACCAATGCCGGATTGCTGTTTGTGGATAATTGTACTGTATTCCAATCACGTATTTTCTGCACCCGTTGGACAGGACTCTATAAAGACGATGCTATCAGTTCCGTAGAGCATCGGGCAAATCTCGTATTGCTTTTGAAATATGGTATGGACTTCATCAAAAACTATACTATGAGCGGATGGGTGAAGATGCCTAACTATCGACTTAACCTCCCCGACTATTCCGATCGTGCAATCTTTGAAGGGCTGGTAAACCATCTTATCCATAGAGATTACACAGTAATGGGTGGTGAAGTACATATTGACATCTATGATGACAGAGTGGAATTGGTATCACCTGGGGCCATGCTTGATGGCACACAAATTCAAGATCGGGACATATACAAAGTGCCGTCCATGCGCCGTAATCCAGTTATTGCGGATATGTTTACTCAATTGGATTATATGGAGAAACGTGGTTCAGGCTTAAGAAAAATGCGGGAACTTACGGAGAAACTGCCTAATTTCCTGCCGGGCAAAGAACCACAATATCAAACAGAAGCAATTTCTTTCTATACCACATTCTATAATCTGAATTGGGGACAGAACGGAAGGATACCTGTCGAAGAAGTGGCCAATAGGGTAAATAGTACCCTTAAAAACTGCTCTTTGGATGAAGAATCTTCGGTGAAAACTTTCGGTGATTTACAGAAATCTTCGGTGAAAACCTTCGGTGATTTGCAAAATTCTTCGGTGAAACAAAAGCGATTGGGACGAACTGCACAAAGCATTCTTGACCTTGTAATATCAGATGGTTCTATATCTCAAGATAAGATGGCGGAAAAAATAGGAGTCAGTAAACGAGCCATTGAAATGCAAATCGCAAATCTAAAAGCCAAAGGGTTGCTTGTCAGAGAGGGAGCAGATCATGGTGGCTATTGGCGTATTGTAATTAATCCTAAAGCAGAAGAATAGACCTATGGGAATATATCTTATACCACTCAGTGTTATAGTTGCCATTTTGGTAATCGCCTTTTTATTTGCTTCTTTGCTGCAAGTAAAACATAAAACTCGATATATAGTACTTTATGTAATAGCTATAATCATGCTATTTGCCGTTATTCCTATCAATGAATATTTGACTAAGTTTACGCAAATTTCGAGTGAAGAATACCTGCTTATTTTAATATTCGATATTGCGGTGGGATATTTTTGTATGTACATTGCCGGTTTGCTGAAATTCAGTCTTCTTAAACAAAAAAATCAAGCATTAGAAAATGCCTTGACAGAAAAGCAACAAAAAAATGTAGATGCTCTATTAAAGCATCAAAATGAAAAGCAAAAAACACTTCTCAAAGGTGAACTTGAATGGTTAACAGAAAAATCAAAGTATTTACTGAGGAAGAGCAGAAAGCTATTCTTGCCTGTGCCTGCGCATTTGCAGAACATGACTTGATAATTGCTCCATCAATATCTATTCAGCAAAAAGACACATGTAGTCAACAAGACCTTATGTATTTTGTTTGTTCTGCTTTTTTCAACATGGGCAAGAAGCGTAATGATATTGTAAGTTTCTTATATAAAGTCTTTCCTATCTATTTTCCTGCAGGAGAAAGTGTATTGGCTAAAAAAATGCCGGGACAGGAAAGGGTAAAAGAGAGAAGAGATAAAGAAAAACAATCCACATGAGCCAAAAGTATTATTGAAGTATATTCCAATATAAAGTCGTTTTTCGACATATATTTGTCAGATAATCATTATAATCAGAATAGATTTTCGATTATAATGATTATCTTTGTTTTTGAAAACATATTATGTAATGTATGAACAAAGATATTAATCGCTTGAAAGTGGTTCTAGCAGAAAAGAAACGCACCAATAAATGGTTGGCAGAACAGCTGGGTAAAGATCCGGGAACTGTTTCTAAATGGTGTACCAATACTATGCAACCCAATTTAGAAACACTTGTTGAAATAGCAAAATGTCTAGATGTGGATACTAAGGATCTCTTATGGTCAATAAAAGAATGAATAGTTTGACAATGAAAAAAAAATATCAAGTACTGTCTCTTTTTGCGAATATAGGGGTTGCAGAAGCTTATTTGGAAGAAATAGGGTTTCATGTTGCCGTTGCAAATGAGATAATAAAAAAAAGAGCTAAATTATATAGTGAAATATATCCACAGACAAAAATGATTTGTGGTGATATAACTTTACCTGATGTTTATGAAAGTATAATTGAAACTTCAAAAAAAAATAATGTTAATATTATAATAGCTACACCTCCCTGTCAAGGAATGAGTACTGCCGGAGAACAAGATGAGAATGATGAGCGCAATAAATTAGTGATACCTGCTATACGCTCTATTATTGATATTAAGCCTAAATACGCAATGATAGAAAATGTCCCTAATTTTACAAATACATCTATAGAATATAATGGAGAGAAAAAATTACTTACAGATATTATTATAGCTCAACTTAGTAAAAGTTATAATATAAGTATAAACATAATAAATACACAAGATTACGGTGTCCCGCAATCTAGAGAAAGGATGATTATCCTTTTATCCCGTAAAGATATGGAGGAATGGATTATTCCGTCAAAAGACAAAGAACTTGTTACTTTAGAAGATGCTATTGGTTGGATTCCACAAATAGATCCTTTCGTTAAAGATTTACCAAAAGAAGAATTTTATAAAATATTTCCTAATTATGAGCAGAGAAAGAAAGTTGCATTAAGTATTTCAAAATGGAATATTCCTCCTGTTCATGTATATAGACAAGTGGAAGCAATGATGTACACACCATCAGGGCAGAGTGCTTTTGATAACCCTATACATAAACCAATCAAAAAAGATGGAACATATGTTAAGGGTTATAAAAATACATATATGAGACAAAGATGGGGAACTCCTGCTTACACTATAACGATGGATAATAGAAAAATATCTTCACAGGGGAATGTGCATCCTGGACGTTTCATATCACATGGTATAAATGGTGAGGATATTTATTCAGATCCTAGGACTCTAACACTTTATGAACTTATGTTGGTTATGAGTCTTCCAAAATATTGGGCATTACCTAATAATGCTGAAGAAGCCTTTGTACGAAGAATTATAGGTGAAGGGATACCTCCTTTATTTATAAAAAAACTTTTTAATAACATTCCAAATAAGCAATGAAAAAGTTAAAAGGATTGTCATTATTTTCCAATGTTGGAGTGGCAGAAGCAGGTCTTGATAATAACAATGATGTAGAAATATTATTGGCGAATGAAATAGATCACAAGCGCTGTCTTTTTTATTCAAGTGTCCATCCTTCAACAAAAGTAATTGAAGGAGATATTACAAATGATACAATAAGGGATAATATTGTTCAGGAAGCTCAAAAACTTGGTATTAATTTTGTCCTTGCTACACCTCCTTGTCAAGGAATGAGCGAGGCTGGTAATAGAAAAGAATTTGATGAACGTAATGAACTGATTTATTATGCCGTTGATGTTATAAAAAGATTGAATCCATTATATGCTATAATTGAAAATGTTCCAACAATTTTAAAAACAAAAATTAAATACAAAGGAAATATAGTGACAATTCCTGAGTATTTGCATGCAGAATTAGACGAAAAATATAATTTCAACAAGGAGACTCTTATTAAGGCTATGGATTGTGGCATTCCACAAATGAGAGAAAGAAATATATTCCTACTTGTGCGAAATGATCAAGCTGTAAAATGGGAGTTTCCTAAGAAACAAGAAATTGTAACTCTTGAAACGGCAATAGGTGATTTGCCAAGTGTAGATCCATTATTAAGAGAGGGGCTTAATTTTACACTTGAAAAATTTCCAGATTTCTTAAGAAAAAAAGAGGCCGCATTAAAAGTATCCAAATGGCATAGGCCACCTATACATTCATGGAAACAGGTCGAATGGATGATGCATACACCTACAGGTAAGTCTGCTATATACAATGAGAAATATTATCCCCAAAAAGAGGATGGAACTCCAGTCGTTGCTCATCATAATCACTATAGAAGGATGTATTGGGATAAACCTGCAAGAACTATGACACAAAATAATGGTGTTATATCATCCTTATCTTGCGTCCATCCTGGTCGACCATATATATGTAATGGTGAAACGTTATATTCAGATGCTAGAGTTTTAACTCTATATGAGTTATTTATTGTATCATCATTACCTTTAGATTGGAATATTCCCAATTGGGCTAATGAATCTTTTATTCGTAAGGTAATAGGTGAAGGTATCCCTTCTCGTATGATAACTGTAATTGTTAATGAATTATTATCAAAAATTTAAATATGGGACTAATTATTCCAAAATGCAATGCAGATCCAAGAACGTTGGATTTAACATTAAAGATTTATTATGATGCCAATGATTGGGTAGAAAACTCCATCCTAATAGATAGACTTTCAGCATATTTAATAAGTGAGGGTATTGAGGATGTAAAAAAAGAGCCTCAGAGTTATACAAAAAAAACGCAGGTTTTATCATATTATGGCTTGATTGAATGGGAAGATGAATCCAATAACCAGTCTAGACGTAGGATTACAGAAAACGGGAAAAAGCTATATCAATATAGAGAACCTCAAATCCGCAACTAAGCTCTTCAGCGTCCTTCTTGCGTC
>OOCM01000419.1_pt1 | contig 42957 bp, 34 predicted proteins | sample 1671111 | NCBI WGS metagenome assembly OOCM01 (sample SAMN06348123, study PRJEB24527) | human gut metagenome | biome: human gut; feature: ankylosing spondylitis patient; material: feces | host: Homo sapiens | place: China | collected 2015-10 | reverse complement strand
TAATCATTAATTCGACAGCAAAGTTTTACATATCTATTTCTTATCAGAAAGATTTGCTTTCCATAGACACAAGAATTTTTACACCCTCTGCAATCATTATTGGATCGAAGTATTTTCTGCTTCTTTTAATGCCTTTGCCAGTTGATCCGGGCAGGAAGTTGGTCTTGGACCACAGTGGATGCCTTCCAGTCTGGCGATGGCATCTTTTACTTTCATGCCTTCTACCAGGCGTGCAACGCCCTGTGTGTTTCCGGAACATCCGCCGATAAAGTTTACGTGTTTGATGGTGTCTCCGTCCAGTTCGAACTGAATTGCCTGAGAACAGACACCTCTTGTTTTATATACCTGCATTTTAAATACCTCCTGTTTTTTATGCGAGTCAGGAAATACCTGTCATCTCACGGAGCAAGATTTCCTGATACTTTGACTTGATTATACGCATTTTATCAGGCGGATGCAAGACATATTGTATTCTGCAAAAAATCCCACTGATATGAAATTTTGCTCAGCTTGACATAGACCTGATTTTACGGTAAAAATAGAAGTATTGTAATAAAAATCTTAAATTACAGAAAAATGAATGGATTTTATAAGTGCCAACATCATTAATATAGAAGGAGACAAACATGGGTACAATTGGAATTATAGGAGCAATGGAAGTTGAGGTAAAAGAGCTGAAGGAGCAGATGCAGATTACGCGTCAGCTGACAAAAGCAGGCATGGAATTCTGCGAGGGCATTCTGGAAGGTCAGGATGTTGTTGTGGTACGCAGCGGTGTTGGGAAGGTAAATGCGGCGGTCTGCACACAGATCCTGATCGATGTGTTTGATGTAAAAGCAGTGATCAATACAGGAATCGCCGGTTCTCTGAAAGCGGAGATCAACATCGGTGATCTGGTTATTTCCAGCGATCTGGTTCATCACGATATGGATGCAGTAAGCTTTGGTTATCCGAAGGGACAGATTCCGCAGATGGATGTGTTCTCTTTTGAGGCGGACAAGGCACTTGCGGATCTGGCTGAGAAAGTATGTGAAGAGGTTAATCCGGAAATTCAGGTATTTCACGGAAGAGTTGTCAGCGGCGATCAGTTCATCGCAGACAAAGAAACCAAAGAGAACATTTCGACACTTTTCGCAGGATACTGTACCGAGATGGAAGGTGCTGCGATCGCACAGACTGCACACTTAAATGAAGTGCCGTTTGTTGTTCTGCGTGCGATTTCAGATAAGGCAGATGACAGTGCATCCATGGATTATCCGACGTTTGAGAAGCAGGCAGTTGCTCACAGCGTCAGACTGGTTCGCGGCATGATGAAGAATCTGGCTGCAAAAGAAGCGTAGAAAAAAGAACGAAAACTGAAGAACTTCATAAAAAAATCCCCCGATTTTCGAGCCATAAGAGCAGAAATTGTCGAACGATTCTGCTTTTCAAATGCAAATTCTGAGGCTATAATGTGCCTGCAACATTCATCCGGAGAATGTGACTGCTGCAGCAGCGAAACGTGAAATGAAAACAAGCAGGATCAGAAGGGGGATTATCCATGTTACAGTTTTTAAGTCAGCAGACAATATTGTTCTACACAATGGCATTGATCTGTGCCTGGGGAGTGATCAGCCAGGTGGTACTTCGTTCGATGTATGGAAACCTGCTCAGAGATGTCAGAAGGCAGGGCATGGCGAAAGGTAAGTTTATGAAACAGCTTCGCCAGCGTTATCAGAACGTATGCAGAATGAAACAGAATACGGTCAATGCTTTTAACACGGAAGCATTTATCCGCAAAAATCTGCTGGAGTACCGTCTTTTTGGAAGATCTTTGCATACCTGGAAACGGATGGCACAGATGGCTGCCATATTATGTGCGGCACTGGGAGCGGTCGGATGGTATATCAGCCAGCCGCAGGCGGTTGGCGGCATGCGTCAGACTTATCTGACAGGCACTTTGCTGATGGAGGGAATTTCTCTTCTGGTCTTTGGCGTTCTGGATACAGGATTTGCAAAACAGTCATTGGAGATTACTTTGCAGGACGAGCTGGATAATGTGCTGGTGCTTCATGCTTCTTCCGGTGTACAGGCTGCAAAATCTTCTGTTGCAAGACAGAAACAGCCGGAGCCGGTGCAGCCGATACTGGCGGAATTTTCAAAACCGGCGAATCAGGTGGAAATGGCAAAATGCGATGCATCGTCAGAAGAAGTGGCAGCTTCTGCTGAGTCGGAAGACGTATCCGGACATTTCGGAAAAATGGTTTCCATGCCGGGACGGAAAAAGAAGAGCGTAAAGAACAGCAAGGATGGCATCAGGGACAAGCAGGAGCTGAAGGAGAATCTCGGAAAAATCCGGGAGGGTATCCGTGAGACAGCAGCTGCGGCGGATACACCTAAAGAGCAGACGGCGAAGATTCTGCGGCAGATGGATTCGGATGAGCAGGAACGTGTGATACGGGAAGTTCTGAAAGAGTTATTGTCATAATGGAGCAGGGATTTCCCCTGCAGACTAGCATTACGAAAGAGAGGAAACTGCTATGGAGATTGTATTTCTGGAGACCATATCGCTTGGTGATGACATAAATCTGGACAGATTTGACGAACTGGGACATGTAACAAAATACAGAGACACACCGGTGGAACTGGTGCCGGAGCGGGTAAAAGATGCAGATGTTGTTGTGATCAACAAAATTCCGATGAATGAAAAAACGCTGGCAGGTGCTTCGCATCTGAAACTGGTAGCCGTAACGGCTACGGGAATGGACAATATTGACCGGGCATATACAGACAGCCACGGCATCCTGTCAGCGAATGTAGCCGGCTATTCTACGGAAGCAGTGGCACAGCATACATTTGCACTGATGTTCTATGTTCTGCATAAACTGGCCTATTATGATCACTATGTAAAATCAGGTGCGTATTGTACCTCCGCTCAGTTTTCTCATTTTGAGCAGAAATTTTCAGAGCTTGACGGAAAGACCTGGGGTATTGTCGGCATGGGAGCGATCGGAAAACGTGTGGCATCCCATGCACAGGAATTTGGCTGCAACGTTATTTATTATTCAACATCCGGGAAGAACACCGATCAGCTGTATGAGAGAGTGGATTTTGAAGAACTGCTGAAACGTTCGGATCTGATATCGGTGCATGCACCGCTGAACCCGGACACAAGAAAACTTTTTGACAGAGCGGCTTTTGAGAAGATGAAGAAGTCCGCAATTTTTATCAATGTGGCACGCGGAGCGATCGTGGATCAGGAAGCACTTACGTGGGCTTTGCAGGAAAATAAGATTGCGGCAGCGGCTCTGGATGTGCTGGATGGAGAGCCGATGAGGGAGGACAATCCATTAAGGCAGATCCAGGACAGCGGCAAGCTGATCATTACGCCTCATATTGCCTGGGCACCGAAAGAGACTCGTGAAAGACTGCTGAACGGAGTCTATGAAAATATCAAAAAAATCCTGTGATACCAAACAGTTCGATATCACAGGATGCACATAGCTGAAACAGTTGTCAATCCTCTTCGATTACCTGAAGTTCAAGGTAGTCGAAGGGGATTTCTTCTATAAAACTATCCTGGTAAAAACGAGTTTTGCTGTGGCGTTTGAATTCCTGAATATTGGAATCGAGCCAGATCGGTTTGCCGAGATCAAAGTCGTAGCAGATCTGATCTAAAGAATCAAAGATTTTGTGTGTGCGTGTATCGTTTCGGTCATCTTCTATGACGGTATCTCGAAGCATATGGTTGTCTTTAAAAATTTTCCCCCATAAACGGAACATAACATTTCTACCTCCATATAAAAGCTGCCATAAAGGGCAGAAGTAATTGATTTCAAGTATAGCGGATTTTAAAATGAAAGTAAAGAGACTGCCTGAAAACGGCAGCCTCTTCAAACTTTTTCACTTGAAAAATGGAAGTGAATAGTTTATAATCATCTTAGAAGCAATCAGAGGGTTTGCGTATGTCCGATGGTTGCCACCGGAAACTTATAAACGAAGTCTATAAATTACACACGGCTATCTCCTAGGGGTGTAGGAGATAGCCACTTTTTTATTTACGGTGGTTGTCAATATATGTAAGTGCTGCAAAAATTACAAGCACAAGTGTTAATACTTCAAGTGTATTCATACAATATCTCCTTTCCGTTTCCGGAAGGAACAACCACCAGACTATTCCTACGTTAGCTCTAATCTGATTACTATTAGTCTAGCATATATAAAATGAATTGACAACATACAACATAAAATTTATTAATTTTACATTTTGTATATCAAACCTAATCGGTTTCCTTTGCAGTAGCTTCCACCTGGCGGCTGAGTTTTGAGGTGTCACGGTTCATAAAGTAGCTGTAGATCAGGGAGGACATTTCCTGAAGAGAATCTACGGCAGAATTTTTGCTGGAAACCTCGCAGGACATGATACATAAAATATAATCGCCTTTTGGTGTGTAGACGATTGCTACATCGTTTTCGCAGTCGGAAGTCTCACCGGTTTTGTTTGCAACACGCGATTCCGACGGGATCGTGGATGGGATTTTGTAGGTAACCTGCTGATTTAACAGAAGTTCTTCCATCTGGCGGGAAGCGAGATGAGAGACAAATTCTCCGCGGTAAATACGTTCCAGAAGGCGGCCGCAGTCTTTGGCGGAAGTTGTGTTTTTGGTATCAGTGTCGTACCACAGACTGGTGTCCTCCAGACCGTTGTATTCGTGCGTATATTCAAATCCCTGTGCTTTTATGAAAGCATTTACTTTCTTCATGCCTTTCTTGTGGTCGTGATCTTTGTTCAGATAACGGACCAGCTCATTTGTGGCAGAATTATCGCTGACTGTGATCATTTCATCGAGAAGATGTTTGGTCGTGTCATTCATTTCCAGATTGCCGTTCTGGATTTCCTGCATTACGGCTCCCATCACATAAAGTTTGATCAGGCTTGCGGACTCCTGGGCACGTTCGTTGATGCTTATCACATTTCCGGTGGTCAGGTCTTTCAGATAAACAGACCACTTGGAAGAATAGCTGTTGATGCGTCTGGTAAGCTCTGTTTTCAGCTCTTTCCAGGAAAAATCCTGATTCAGAGAATCAAAAGTATAGGAAGGTGTAAGAGTGGCTTCCTGCAGAATCTGTGAAAAGGTATCGGAATTATCAGCCATAAGAAAAGAAGCTGTGTTATTGGAAGACTTGCTTTCTTCCGGGATTTCCGTTTCCGCTTCGGTCTGAAAAGTGCTTAATGTTTCAGGGGATACCGTTTCGGTTTCGGACGGAACGGATTCTGTCTGAGTACTTTTTTCAGTTGTTATATCCTGTCGGAACGGCGATTCCTTCAGCCAGTCTGTTGTATCAGAAGCAGCTGCCAAAGCAGGAAAATTCTGTAAAAGAATACTGCCGGACAAAAAGGCAGCAGTAAAAGTTTTTTTCAGTTTCTTAGAGGTCATGCTACATCCTTTCTCCTGAAAAACAGTTTGATGGATCAAGATACAAGACAATGTCTGCCAATGCTCTGACATCATTCTGAATCATACAATAAACTTTCCGTTCTGTAAAGAGTTCAGACAGAAAAATATTCTTGATAAATGCTGGAAAATATGCTACATTCTCAAGGTGACAAGACACCTGAAATGACATTGTTGAAGAATCAATATAAAGGTGTAAACTCACTCCGGGAAGTGCATACAGGCAGTCTGACCGGGAAAACTTTATCGAGGAGGAAAGAAAGGCATGAAAAAATTACTGAACCACATTTTTATTGATGGTTTGAGCGGCATGGCTTTGGGCTTGTTTTCTACACTGATTGTTGGTACAATAATCCAACAGATTGGAAATCTGATCGGCGGAAACATTGGAGACATGCTTTTTATCATGGGAAAGATGGCAGCAGCGATGACCGGTGCGGGTATCGGTGTCGGTGTGGCACACCGTTATCAGGAAAGTCCGCTGGTGGTGCTTTCTGCGGCAACGGCCGGCATGACAGGAGGATTTGCAAGTAAGATTCTGGCAGGTTCACTTCTGGTTGACGGAAGCGTTGTTCTGGCAGGACCTGGAGAACCGCTCGGTGCATTTGTAGCGGCATTTGCAGGAATTGAACTGGGACATTTGGTTTCCGGTAAGACAAAAGTAGATATTCTGGTAACACCGATCGTGACGATCGTAACCGGATGTGCAGTCGGTCTGATCGTAGGACCGCCGATCTCCAAATTTATGACCGGACTTGGTGCAATCATCAACTGGGGAACAGAACAGCAGCCATTTATCATGGGAATCGTGGTTTCCGTGCTGATGGGAATGATTCTGACACTGCCGATCAGTTCTGCGGCTCTGGGTATTATTTTAAATCTTTCCGGACTTGCAGCCGGTGCGGCGACGATTGGATGTTGCTGTAACATGGTAGGATTTGCGGTGGCAAGCTATCGTGAAAATAAAGTTGCCGGACTTCTGGCACAGGGCGTTGGAACATCTATGCTACAGGTGCCGAATATTGTAAGAAAACCAATCATATGGATTCCGGCGATTGTTTCCAGTGCCGTTTTGGGACCGGTCAGCACAATGCTGGTCAAAATGACGAGCAATGCAACAGGCTCCGGTATGGGAACCGCAGGATTTGTAGGGCAGATCATGACCTATCAGACGATGGCACCGGAAATCGGAGGTACCATGACAATGATCATCATTGTGGTATTCCAGATTGTGCTGCCGGCAGTGATCACACTGGCAGTGTCCGAATTTATGAGAAAAAAAGGCTGGATCAAAGACGGCGATATGAAACTGGAACTGTAGGAGTGAGCTTAAGCCTCCTGCAAAGTGATTCCGACAGAATCATGTATCAGATTTCCTATGCATCTGATTTGATCAAATATGCAGGAGGTATAAAAAGAAATTATGAATCGAAAAGGAACAGGGCTTGTCCATATTTATTTCGGGGACGGAAAAGGAAAGACAACAACAGGAATGGGACTCTGTGTGCGGGCAGCCGGTTATGGCTACCGTGTACTGATCTATCAGTTTATGAAAAACAACAAGACGAGTGAACGAAACATTCTGGAAAAGATAGAGAATGTTTCAATCGTAAACGGACTGGATCAGGAGAAATTCAGCTTTCAGATGACGGAACAGGAAAAGAAAGAACGTCTTGCTTTCTATAACAGTCAGTTTGAGAAGGTGACAAAGAAAGCGGTGGAGGAAGACTTCGATGTGCTTTTTCTGGATGAGACGATCTATACGATCAGTGCGGGACTGCTGGATGAAAAGCTGGTACTTGACTTTCTGAAAAAGAAACCGGACAAGCTGGAAGTGATCCTGACCGGAAATACACCAAGCGAGGCGATGATCGCTGCGGCAGACTATGTATCGCAGATCAAAAAGATCAAGCATCCGTTTGATGAGGGTCAGGCATCCAGAATGGGGATTGAAAAATAGAAACGTGTCGGAGAGTGTGTGAAATCCGGCACAAAAATATCTGTAAAATGAGGAGTGCCCCCAATGTCTGGTACATTGGAGGCTATTATGAAAAAATTTATTGCTTTGTGTAAAGTGTATCAAAAGCTTTCGCTCTTGAACTATTTACATAGTAACAATGATGTATGAATAGAATATGAACGCTCTGTGAAAAGTGTGTGAAAATAACAAAAACAGGTCTTGAACAGACCTGTTTTTTGTTGGAATGTACTAATACATGACGGAATTGTTGGAGTACAAAGTACGGAACAATTCGTATGCATCTTTTCATCGTAACATCAAAGCTTAATGTTTTTGAACAGGGAGCCAAGACTTGTGGTAGCGGCTTCTGTCTCCGGAAGTTCGAAAGTCTCTTCTTCGACTTCTTCTGCGGCTACATCGTTCAGGGCTTTCATGCTCAGACTCAGTTTTCCGTCTTTGATCGCAGTGATCTTGACTTTTACAGTATCACCTTCGGACAGAACAGCTGCCGGTGTTTTGATACGTTTTTCGCAGATCTGAGAAACGTGCAGCAGACCGGACAGGCCATTTCCAAGGTTGATAAATGCACCGTAGGGTTTGATGGTCTCTACGGTTCCTTCGGTAACGAGTCCGACCTGAACGTTGGAAACTTTTGCTTTGCGTTCTTCATCTGCTTTCTCACGCAGGATCTCTCTTGCGGAAAGGACGAGACGTTTGTTTTCAGCATCAGCATTGATGACACGGACTTCCAGTTCTTTGCCGAGCCAGTCGTTCAGAGCGTCTTCTTCTACATAATTCAGGGAAAGCTTGGATGCCGGGATGAAACCGCGGATGCCGTCCAGGTATGCAACCACACCGGATTTTACGATGCCACCGACCTTAACGGTCAGGTTGGTGCCTTCTTCCATGTATTTTTTGAATTTGTCCCATGCGAGAATGTCATTCGCTTCTTTGGAGGAGAGCAGAATGTGGCCTTCTCCGTCATCTCTGCGGATCACGGTTGCGGAGATCTCATCACCGATGTGAACATCTTCTTTGAGATTAAATCCAGGATCGCTTGTGAAATCTTCCAGACGGATGATACCTTCGGTGTAGTATTTCAGATCCAGTGTGATCTCAGATTCGGAAACACCGATTACGGTTCCGGTGAGGATATCGCCTTCATGGATCTGTTTAAAAGAAGCTTCCAGTTCTTCAGCGTAATCAGCCATGGTTTCTGCCGGTTCTTCCGGTGCGGCAGTTTCGGTGGTTTCCGGTGTTTCAGCAGCCGAAGTTTCGGCTTCTGCTGCGAGTTCTTCAGATGTTTTTAATTCTTCTGACATTGTAATACCTCCTGTTGATTTTGTGGTGTTAAGGCAAAAAGATGCAGACCGGAAGACTTGCTGCCGGGTCTGTAAAATATGATTCCAATATACCTTTTTGCGATGAATTTGTAAAGCAACTTGGGAAATAACTTTTGACCATGACATTCAAAAATGCTAAAATAATAAAAACAGCAGCAGACGGGTGTCTGCGGAAAGGATGGACTTATGAATATTCCGACACCTCATATAGAGGCAAAAAAGGGTGATTTTGCAAAAACAGTACTGATGCCGGGTGATCCGCTGCGGGCGAGATTTGTAGCGGAACATTATCTGGAAGATGCAGTTCTGGTCAACTCGGTGCGCCAAATGTCAGGTTATACGGGAACTTATAAGGGCAAGAGAGTTTCTGTGATGGCGAGTGGCATGGGAATGCCTTCAATGGGCATTTATTCTTATGAGCTGTTCAATGGTTATGATGTGGAAAATATTATCCGGATCGGCACGGCAGGTGCACTCAGGGAAGATCTGCATCTGCGGGATCTGGTATTTGGCATCGGTGCCTGCACAAATTCGAATTTTGCGGCACAGTATCAGCTTCCGGGAAGCTTTGCTCCAACGGCATCTTTTCCACTTTTGAGAAAAGCAGTGGAAGCGGCAGAAAAAAGGGAAGGTCTGCATTATATGGTCGGAAATCTGCTTTCTTCGGATACATTTTACAGCGATTCCAACCTGGATGTGAACTGGCGGAAAATGGGCGTACTGGCCGTGGAAATGGAAGCGGCGGCATTGTATATGAATGCGGCGAGAACCGGAAAACAGGCTCTTGCGATCTGTACGATCTCGGACAGCATTGTTACCGGAGAGGCGACAAACTCAGCAGAACGTGAAAAGAGTTTTCATGATATGATGGAACTGGCACTTGAAATCGCACCTGAATAACGGAGGGATTTGCAGGATGGATGACAGAGATAGAAAAGAGCTGGTAAGACAGGCTTTTCTGGCACAGCAGCAGGCTTATGCACCGTATTCAGAGTTTCTGGTCGGGGCGGCACTGCTCACAGAAGACGGTAAGATCTATCAGGGCTGCAACATTGAGAATGCGGCATATTCGCCGGGCAACTGTGCGGAGCGGACAGCATTTTTTAAGGCAGTGTCAGAAGGCAGGCGGGATTTTACGGCGATCGCGATCGTCGGAAATAAACGGGGCGAAGCCGGAGATTATTGTCCGCCGTGCGGCGTGTGCCGTCAGGTGATGGCAGAATTCTGCAAAGCAGATTTTGAGATTCTGCTGGCAAAGGATACGGAAAACTGGAAAAGTTATACACTGGAGCAGTTACTGCCGGAGCGTTTTACGTTATAATCATATGGAGGCTATTATGGAAAACAATAAGAGGAAAATTTATGTGATCGGACACAAGAATCCGGATACGGACTCGATCTGTTCTGCGATCGCTTATGCAGATATCAAAAACAGAACGGAGGAAAATCCCGTTTACGAGGCAAAGCGTGCCGGTCAGATCAACGAAGAAACGCTGTATGTGCTGAAACGTTTCCAGATGAATACACCGGGCTATATGCCGAATGTCGGTACGCGTGTCAAAGACATGGATGTACGTAAAGTCGGTGGAGTGGACAGTAAAATTTCTCTGAAAAAAGCATGGACGCTGATGCGGAATGAAAATGTATTTACCCTTCCGATCCTTAATCAGAATCAGGAGCTGGAGGGTCTGATCACGACAAACGACATTACAGAATCGTACATGGATGTTTACAACAATGCAGCACTTTCTGAGGCAAGAACGCCGTATCGCAACATTCTGGAAACAGTAGATGGAACGATGATCGTTGGAAATGAGCATGCACATTTTACGGATGGAAAGGTGCTGATCGCAGCATCCAGCCCGGAAGTGATGGAACAAAGTGTGGAGCAGAATGATCTGGTGATTCTGGGAAACCGTTATGAAGCTCAGCTTTGTGCAATCGAGATGGGGGCGAGCTGCATCATCGTCTGTATGGGCGTTCCGATTTCGAAGACGATCCGCCGACTGGCAGAGGAGAGAGAATGTTTTGTGATCAGTTCTCCGCATGATACTTATACGGTTGCACGACTGATCAATCAGAGTATGCCGGTGAAACATTTTATGACCAGTGAGAATCTGGTGAAATTCAGCATTGACGATTATACGGATGATATCAAAGAAGTTATGGCAAAACTGCGTCACAGAGATTTCCCGGTTCTGAATAAACACGGAAAATATGTGGGAATGGTTTCCAGACGTAACTTGCTGGGTATCAAACGCAGACAGCTCTGCCTTGTGGATCACAATGAAATTTCGCAGGCGGTTGACAACATCGAAAGTGCAGAGATTCTGGAGATCATCGATCACCACAGGATCGGATCTTTGCAGACGATGGCTCCGGTTTATTTCCGCAATCAGCCGGTTGGATGTACGGCAACGATTCTGTATCAGGTTTATCAGGAAAAAAATCTGACGATCGAGCCAAATATTGCCGGACTGCTCTGTTCTGCAATTCTTTCGGATACGCTGATGTTCCGTTCTCCGACCTGTACGGCGATGGACAAGGCAGCGGCAGAAAAGCTGGCGGAGATCGCCGGTGTCAAATGCGAAGAGCTGGCATCCGAGATGTTTGCAGCGGGAAGCAACTTAAAGAATAAATCACCGGAAGAAATCTTCTATCAGGATTTCAAGAAATTTGAGTTAAATAAATCCAGCTTTGGCGTTGGACAGATCACTTCTGTAAATGAGGATGAGCTGACCGAGATCAAGAAAGAACTGCTTCCATATATGGAAAAGGCTCTGGGAAGCCACGGGGAATCCATGCTGTTCTTTATGCTGACAGATATTATCAACGAAAGCACAGAGCTGCTGTTCTACGGCGGAGACAGCAAAAATGTGGTAAGCGAAGCGTTCCACAAAGAGCCGCAGGAAGGCGAGCAGTCTGTGATCCTGCCGGGTGTTGTTTCCAGAAAGAAACAGCTGATCCCGAGCTTTATGACGGCAATGCAGCAATAGGAGGCAATTATAATTATGGCAAAGCAAATCTGGAAACCGGGAAATATGATCTATCCGCTTCCGGCAGTGATGGTCAGCTGTCAGAGGGAGGGCGAGAAACCAAACATCATCACGGTGGCGTGGACGGGAACCGTCTGTACCAACCCGCCGATGGTTTATATTTCGGTAAGACCGCAGCGTTATTCGTATGATATTCTGGATGAGACAGGAGAATTTGTCATCAACCTGACAACAAAAGAGTTGGCACGGGCAACTGACTACTGCGGCGTACGTTCCGGCCGAGATGTCGATAAATTCAAAGAGACCGGGCTGACTGCGGTGGAAGCAACGAAGGTTAAAGCACCGCTGATCGCGGAAGCACCGGTCAATATCGAGTGCCGTATCACCGAGAAGAAAGAACTCGGTTCGCACCATATGTTCCTCGCAGAAGTACTGGCAGTTCATGTCGATGAAAAATATCTTGATGAGAATGGAAAATTTCAGCTCAATAAAAGCGGGCTGATCGCATATTCGCACGGAGAATATCTGGATCTCGGAAAAGAGATTGGGACGTTCGGGTATTCTGTGAAGAAAAAGACGAAAAAGCCACAGAAGAGAAGAAAGAAGAAAGTGGAGAGGTAGTTTTTTACTCCATCTCACTTGCTCGTGTCACCGCTTTTTTTCCATATTTTTTGCGAATAGAATCAAGTGCTGCATCCAGTTTTTTCTGTTTTTCCGGGGATGGTTTTTTCGGAAAATCGGCATTGGCATTTGTTTTGTTTGCAGAAATATCGGAAAAATCCAGGTCAAACAAGGAAAGCTGGACGGGCTCGTTTTCATCAACGAGTTTGGTAGTGCGGATACCTAACAGGCGAACGGGCTGCTGATTCCAGAGTTCGTGGAAGAGCCGTTTAGAGGTCTGAGTGATCAGGTCGGTAGAATTTGTTGGAATATCAATCTGGGTTTGTCTGGAAACAGACTGAAAATCGTAGTATTTGATTTCCACACAGATGCTGCCGGCTTTTTTGTGTGCTTTTCGCAGGCGGGATGCAACACTTTCTGCAAGGGAGTGCAGGATCGGTACAGCCTCGCATTCTTTTGTCAGGTCACAGGACAGAGTGGTAGAGTTTCCAATCCCTTTTGCCTCCGCCGGGGTGGAACAGACCGGGCTGTTATCGATGCCATTTGCGTAATTCCAGAGCATGGTTCCATGGCTTTTCAGATTGAGCGTGATCAGTTTCGGGTCGGAGGCAGCAAGTTCTCCGATGGTGCGGATGCCGAGGTTGTTCAGAGCTTTCACGGAAGATTTGCCTGCCATGAACAGTTCTCCGATCGGAAGAGGCCACATTTTCTGCGGGATTTCGTCCGGAAACAGAGTGTGTATTTTATCCGGCTTTTCGAAATCCGATGCCATTTTTGCCAGAAGTTTGTTGGAAGAAATACCGACATTTACGGTAAAGCCAAAGCGGCTGTGGATTTCGTCTTTGATGTATCTGGCAGCGGCGCAAGGTGACGGATAGCGATGGGAAATCCCGGTAAAATCCAGGAAACATTCATCAATGCTGACCTGTTCAATATCAGGAGTCAGGCTGTGCAGAAAGTCCATCATGCGGCGGCTGTACGCATGATAAAGGTCGTGGTTGGGCGGTGCCATTACAAGATTTGGGCATTTTTTTAAGGCATTCACGACAGGTTCGCCTGTGTGGATGCCGAATTTTTTTGCCGGGATGGATTTGGCGAGGACAACGCCGTGGCGTGTCTTCTGATCGCCGCCGATGATGGCAGGGATTTCTCGCAGATCCGGACCGTTTCCTGTTTTTAAATTTTCGACAGACGTCCAGCTTAGATAAGCGGAATTTACATCAATATGAAAGATCGTACGCATGTGGGGACACCTCGGTTTGCTTTATCCTCATGTTTAAGCGGATGAAAAGGTCAATCGTCTTATCTTGCAAGCAAGAACGACGTTGGACTTTTTCATCCTTGGCATCATTTATTGTACCACTTTTTTCACGTCTGCACAGGGGAAAGCATATTTTATAGCAAATGTTTTGCGAGTGGAGTGAGACAATAGTGGATTCTTTTGAAGAAAAATTTCCGTGGAATTTTATGTCATATCATCAGGGTTATCCGATGCCGGGAGCGATGATGCCGGTGGAAAGCCCGATGGTACCGTGGATGGGCATGGCAGGTGGTTATCCTGTTTATCCGGCAAACATGTATCCGCAGGCGTATCTGGATGAGATGCAAAATGAGCGGGACATGAAGAAGATGAAGGAACTTTATCCGGAGGTGGCGAAGGATGTTCTAAGTGTGGTGGAGGATGAGTGTGACCAGATGGAGTACGACGGCAGCATGATGTTTGATGAGTATCCGGATAAGGTGATGTTTGAGCGGATCAAAAACCGGATTTATGATAAGGTTCAGGAGAAATATCCGGTCGAAGAGGAGGATGATCGGGATCAGGCGATGGTTATGCAGCAGGAGGTAAGGAGACGTTATCCGCCGCATAAAAACTGGCTGGGGGATATGATCGAGGTGCTGTTGTATCAGGAAATGTACCGCAGACGCTGCAGACGGCGAAATTGCTGCAGAAGATACTGAATTCAAGTCGAACGCACGTGGAACCTGGGATACTGCGGTCAGTTTAAAAAAATTTAAGTTGTGGTTTTAAAGCAAAGACATTACAATGGAGGGGACTGCTGGGGTCATACAGCAGTTCTCATCTCCGACTGAGATAAACGCTCCGCGAGAATGTGCAGTGATTCTGAGAAGAATATGTCAGCTTTCGCTGACCAGAATCACGCACCAAGTCTCACGTGCGTTCGACTTGAAAAGAAAGGGTACAGGATATATGGAAGAATTAAAAATATTGCTGGAGGAGTGTGTCTGTGAAAAGCTGATACATATGACAGCAAGCGGGGCGAGGGACAAGGATGGCATTTCCAAAGTGCGTATCCGGCCGGTTCTGCAAAAAGGAAGTCTGATGTTTCAGTCTGCAGCACGCAAGGGGAAGCAGGAGTTTCACAGCAACCGCGATCGTGATGAGCTGATCGGGGATGTTCTGAAATTTATGGAAGAGGATTTCCGGCAGCTTCAGATCCAGATGCAGGACGAGCTGATCACAGTTCTGATCAGCAAAAAGGGAAAAGTGACGATCAAACGTAAAAAGAGTGTGACAAAACTGGATGCACCGGTTCTGATGCACAATCGTAAGAAACATTACATTCTGGAGGAAGGGATTCCGGTGCCGTTTCTGATTGATCTTGGAGTGCAGACTGCAGAGGGCAGGATCGTGCATGCCAGATACGACAAATTTCGCCAGATCAACCGTTTCCTGGAGTTTGTGCAGGATATCCTGCCACAGATGGAAAAGGGCAGAGAGCTTACGATTCTGGATTTCGGATGCGGCAAATCTTACCTGACGTTTGCACTTTATTATTATCTGAAGATTTTAAATGGCTATGATATCCGTGTGATCGGACTGGATCTGAAAGAAGATGTGATCGCACGCTGCAATGCCCTTGCGGAAAAATACGGCTATGATAAACTGACTTTTCTGACCGGAGATATTGCAGATTACGAGGGCGTTTCCAAAGTGGACATGGTTGTGACGCTGCACGCCTGTGATACGGCCACAGATTATGCCCTGGAGAAGGCTCTGGAATGGGATGCAAAAGTAATCCTGTCTGTGCCTTGCTGTCAGCATGAACTGAATAAACAGATGGAAAATGAGATTCTGAAACCAGTTCTGAAATATGGTCTGATCAAGGAGCGGATCGCTGCACTTGTGACGGACGCACTCCGGGCAGGAAGACTGGAAGAAGCCGGATATCAGGTGCAGATCCTTGAGTTTATTGATATGGAGCATACTCCGAAAAATATTCTTATAAGAGCAGTAAAAACCGGAAAACCACATGAGATCAAAGAACTGGATGCCTGTGAGAAATTTCTTGGTGTTGATCCGCTGCTTGGACGTTTGAAAAAAGAAAAAGGGGAAATATAAATGAAGAAAATATTGATAAGGATCGTAGTTCTGGTGCTTGTTTTTGCGGCGGCTGTCTTTGGTACATCCAAAATCCTCGGAAAAAAAATGGCAGATACCTCTGAAGTGATGGCACAGGCTACGTTTCCGCTGGTTTATGTTGATCTGAACGGAAAACAGATCAACTGTATGCATGGTTATGCACAGGAAATGGATGTCATTGCCATGCGGGATACACTGACACCGCTCAGTAATGATAAAACAGTAAATATACAGATCCAGCCGTTTGAAAACCAGATCAGCAGCGTCAGCTACGAAGTACTGTCTGCGGATGGCAGCAAATCACTGGAAAATACGCTGGTAACGACACTTGGCAAACAGGATGATTATGTGACGGCAGAACTGAAAGTTAATAATAAGATCCTGATCAACACAGAATATATCATGAAGATCAAAGTGACTGCCGGTGTCAGGGATATTTATTATTACACACGCATTATCAACCAGGCGAACCTGAATACAGAAAACTACCTGAATTTTGCAACCGGATTTTATGAGAAATGTTTAAACGGGAATGATGAAGACGGAATGATCTCACAGACGATCGAGCCAAATGAAGATGCCGATAACACAACGCTTGCCCATATGGACATCCACAGTTCCGGTGCACAGCTGATGTGGGGAAAGCTCACGCCGCAGGCATATTTAAAACCGATCCCGAGCATCAAGGAATTAAACGAAAACACGGCAACACTGGAAATGGATTATGTGATCACAGCGACCGGTGATACCGAAGAGATGGAAATGTATCATGTGACAGAATACTATCGTATGCGATACGCAGAATCTCAGGTCATGCTGCTTGATTTTGAGCGTGACACAAATGAAATTTTTGATCCGGAAAATTCGATTCTTGTGACAAATGGTATCCGCCTTGGCATCAACAGCCGGGATCTGACCTACAAAAGTGATACCGACAAAAAATATTTTGCATTTGCACAGCAGGGTTCCCTGTGGCTTTATGAAACGGGGACGAAAAAGCTGACGCAGGTGTTCAGTTTCCTTCAGAATGGAAAGCTGGATGCGAGAGATATTTATGATGAAAATAATATCCGCATCATAAATATAGATTCCAGCGGAAATATGACCTTCCTTCTGTGCGGTTATATGAACCGTGGCAAACATGAAGGAGAGTGCGGCGTTGCGGTCTATACTTACGATGCAGCGACAACGAGCATCACGGAGCGACTTTACGTGGAAACACAGGAAGCATTTTCCCTGCTGGATAAAGATGTCGAAAATCTGGGTTATATGTCAGCGGATCGGACACATTTTTATCTGACACTGGAAGGAAGTTTTTACGATATCAATATCACAGATAATTCAGTGACAGAACAGTTTTCCAACTTAAGCAGCGGATGTTATGTCGGCTCTTCCACCGGAGGAAAATTTGCATGGCTTCAGGAAAATGAAAAATACGATTCTTCTACGCTGAATCTGCGTGATCTGGAAACAGGAAACGATACTGCATTTACCTGCGACAGTGATGAACGTCTGCAGCCAATCGGATTTATCGATTCTGACTTGGTATACGGCGTGGCGAAGGTTTCGGATATTGACACAGAAGACAAAGGAAGCGAAGTATTCCCGATGTACAAAGTACTGATCGTAAATTCTGCGGGAGAGACATTAAAGACTTATGAGCCGGACGGTTGTTACGTGATCGGCGGAAGCGTAAATGACAAACTGCTGACGCTGGACCGTGTCAAGAAAACGAAACGCGGCTATACAGAGACCAGCCAGGATCACATCGTAAACAGCAGTGCGGACGATGAAGCGGCTTATGGATTTGCGTATGTAGAAAGCGACAAAAAACAGACAGAAACCATTCTGAAAACGGGTGAGACGATCGAGGAAGGTACAACACCGCAGATCCTTTATGCAAAACAGGTTAAGGCAGAAGGCGAAGAGGCTGCAGAAGTATCGATTCCGGCCAAAAAACAGACAGAAGAACTTTACTATGTCTATGCGAAAGGTCATCTCGACAGCATGTACACCACGATCAGTGAGGCGGTACAGAGAGCAGATGATCAGCTTGGCGTTGTGGTAAACAACAAACAGCAGCTGATCTGGGAGCGAGGCAACAAACAGACCACCTGCAAGCTGGATATTAGTACGTTTCCGGATGTGATTTTAAGCGGTAAGATGAACATCAAAAAACTGTCAAAAAATCTCGGCAAACAGGTACTTGACCTGACCGGATGTACACTCGACAGTGTGCTGTATTATGTAAGCGAGGGCACGCCGGTTCTGGCAAAAACAGCAGACGGCGTTGTGATCATTGCCGGATATGACCAGTACAATACAATCCTGTTAAAACCGGGAGAAGCCGAGACCTATTATTACGGCCTGGAAGAAAGTGCCGATATGTTTGAAGCAGCCGGAAATCAGTTTGTAACGTATTTTGATCCGCTTGAGGAGTAAAAACAGAAAAAAATTTTCCATGCAACAAAACACGAAAAAAATGACACTGTATAGATGAGAGGCGGGAAGGCTGCAGACGGAACGCCTCCTGAGCATAAAAAGAATGGGGTGATCATATGGAGCGAAATGCAGAAGATTTTGCTGCAAAATACGAGAAAGTATATCAGGATATGTTTCGATTTGCATTATATACCCTGAAAAACAGGCATGAAGCAGAAGATGTTGTAAGTGAGACGGTACTGGATGCCTGGAAGGGGATTGAAGGGTTAAAAGACGAAAATGCTTTTCGTGCCTGGATTTTCCGGATTCTTGCCAACAAATGCAGACAGAAGCTGAAATCCTATCTGAACCGTGCCGTGGAGCTTCCGGCCGATCTGGCATGGCGGGAACGTGACACGAGCGAAGATATGGATGTGCGGGCGGCATTTTATAAATTAAATGACGAAGAACGTCTGATACTTTCTTCCAGTCTGTTTGGCGGATATACCGGAAAAGAGATTGCCGCCATGCTGGAAATGAATGAGAATACCGTGCGTTCTCTGAAAAGCCGTGCTCTTAAGAAAATGGAGCAGATGCTTAGTGAGTGAGAGGAGTTGGATTGTATGGATGAAAAAAAGATTTTGGATATGATAAAAAAATCCGGTGAAAATGTCGATGCACCGGAAGAAATCCATCCAGAGCAGATTAAACGTCTGCTGGAAGAACAGCCGGTGGATAAAAAAAGCCGGTTTCGAAGATATGCCCAGTGGGGAGCAGTTGCGGCAGTCTTCGCACTGGTGATCATCGGAGGGGTGACGGGTCTTACCAGACTTTCCGGCACAAATGGCGAAAACAGCCAGAATGAAGCCGGAACGATGTCGCTTGCAGACGCATCGCAGAGTACAAAAGCGACAGGTGAGACAGAAATTTTTGAAGTTACAACAGAAAATACAACGGAAGCAACAACAGAAAAAACAACGACGGCCAAGACGTCAGCGGATGTTGAATCCGGTAATTATGTTTTTGCCGGTGCAAAGAGTTATCAGGAGATTTTTGATGCCCTGAAAAAAACAGAAAGCGGATATGGCGGGTATGAGACAGCAGAGCTGGCAAGAGGTACGACAAACGACTATATGGTGGAAGATTCGGCGATGGCGGCCATGGATATGGAAAGCTCTGAGACAAATGCGGGAGCAGGGTTTTCTTATTCAAAGACAAATCTGCAGGAAGCAGGCGTGGATGAAGCAGATGTAGTCAAGACGGACGGAAAATATCTGTATGTGATGAAAGCAACCGGCAGTGTCCGTCTGATCCGTGCAGAAGACAAGGCTTTGCAGACAGAGGGAACGATCATGCTGGATGCATTGAATGAGACACCGCAGGAAATGTACGTGGACGGCGACACGCTGAGCCTGATCGTGACCGGAAGCAAGACTACGCTGAACAGTGATGCTGAAGAAGATACTTACACGGCGGATACGGAAAATTATACAAAACTTTACACCTATGATATTTCCGATCGTTCCCAGCCGCAGCTCACCGGTGTGGTTCAGCAGCAGGGACACTACAGCACTTCCAGAAAAAACGGCGATATCGTTTATCTGTTTACGCAGTTTGATCCGCAGGTCAGCGATGCATCGGAAATTGATGAGTACATTCCGGCAGTAAATGGTGCAAGAATGGAGTCCTCGGATATTTTTCTTCCGGAGTATCAGAACAGTACTTCCTGCCTGGTAATCTCTTCTGTGAGCACCGGAAAACCGGATGCGATCATAGATCAGAAAGCAGTTGTATCTGCAGCGGAGAATTTTTATGTAAGTGAGAATAATATTTATATCAGCAACACAAACTGGAGCAGTGATGTGACGATGACACAGATTCTGAAATTCTCCTGCCAGAAAGGGAAGATCCAGGCGAAAGGTGCAGCAGATCTAAAAGGTTCTCTGAACGACAGTTTTTCCATGAATGAGTACAACAGTTATCTCAGAGTTGTTCTGACAGACTACAGCGGGGAGACACAGAAAAATGCACTCTATGTGCTGGATGATGCGATGCAGGTCTGCGGAAATATTGGAGATCTGGCAGAAGGTGAGGACATCCGTTCCGCAAGATTTCTCGGAGATATCGGATATTTTGTGACATTTCGCAATACAGATCCGCTGTTTTCGGTTGACTTAAGCGATCCGTCTGATCCGAAAATACTTGGAGAACTGAAAATCACAGGATTTTCCTCGTATCTGCATTTTTACGGAGAAAACAAACTGCTCGGTGTGGGCAACGAAGTTGATCCGGAGACAGGAGCTTATACAGGTATCAAACTTGCGATGTTTGATGTGTCCGATCCGTCCAATGTAAAACAGCTGCACAAGTTTGTGATCAAAGACACTTACGACTGCCCGCTGTTCTACAATTACAAAGCGGCGATGATTGATACGGAAAAAAATGTTTTTGGCTTCATGTGTGATTCCAGCTATATGGTCTTTTGCTATGATGAAGAAAAAGGATTTGAAAATGTCTTCACGGAAAATCTCGGAGATTCTTACTATGGCTACTCTTACAACGGACTTCAGGAAGTCCGGGGCTGTTTTATCGGCGATAATTTTTATCTGGTCGGCGGCGGACAGATCCGTATTTATGACATGGCAAACGATTACAAAGAAGTCGGAAGACTGGAACTTTAAAATCTGCAGGTGATAGAATATGAAACTTACGGATAATACATTAAAATATTTAAAGGAATATGGAGGTCTTTCTTTCGGGGAAAGACCTTTTTCCCACGTAGACAGTCTGATCCTGTGTCAGCTGTCTTATTTTAAATTTCAGGATCTGGTGCCGGATCTTGTCGAAAAAATGGATGGAAATGACATCAGAGGAGTGACGATGCGTTCTCTTCGCAAACATCCGAAATACGACAGTCTGTATGTGTCAGACTGGTATGAAAAAGATAATCGCAGGCTCTATGCGGCGGTTGCCAGAAGCAGGCGTTTTGCAAAAATGCGGCTCAATTATTACACCAATCTCACGGACAAAGAAATGCAGATGCAGTTCTCGGCAGTTACATTTCTGCTGGAAGACGGAACGGTGTATGTGGCATTTCGCGGGACAGATGAGACGATCGTCGGCTGGAGAGAAGATTTTGATATGGCACTGAAAAGCCCGATTCCGTCGCAGACGGCGGCAAAGCTCTATCTGCGGCACATTGCAGAATACACCGGCGATGCCCCGCTGATGATTGGCGGACATTCCAAAGGCGGCAATGAGGCAGTCTTTGCAGCGATGGAGACAGAACCGCAGATCCAGGACCGGATCAGAGCTGTATACTGTTTTGACGGGCCGGGTTTCCGGGAAGATATTTACCGGAAAGAAAGTTATCTTCGGATCGAAAAGAAGATCATCAAAATGGTTCCGCAGGATTCCTTTGTGGGCATGCTTCTGCATACTGCGGGAAGTTATCAGGTTGTGGAAAGTTCCGGGAAAGGTGTGCTGCAGCATGATATGTTCACCTGGGTAGTAAAAGAAGGGGATTTTGTATACAAAGAAGAGATTAACCCGGCGACCGAAAAGAAAAATCAGCAGATCAATGAGTGGATCGCATCGTATTCTTCTGAGGAGCAGCAGGAGATCGTGGATGCCCTTTTTGAGATCATTGAAGCGACTCAGGCAGACACGGTTATGGATTTTACGCAGAACCGTTTACAGAAAATGATGAAGATGCTGAACATTTTTCATGGTCTGGAGGCAAAAACAAAGCGAAATGTACGCAAGCTTTTCCATATCCTGCTTGCACCGTCGGAAAGATTAGGATATACTGAGAGCAGTAAGAAAACGGCAGAACCAGATTCTGCTGTAAAAATGGAAAACAAAGGAGTTTATAAAATGGAATTGGTAACAGTAAGAGAAATTTACCGTGATACGGAAAAATATTTAAATCAGAAGATTACAGTGGGAGGATGGCTTCGAAGCGTCAGAGATTCCAAGACATTTGGATTTTTAGTGCTGCATGATGGTACTTTCTTTGAGACACTGCAGATCGTATACCACGATAAAATGGAAAACTTTGCACAGGTTTCCAAACTGAATGTAGGAGCAGCCGTTATCGTTACCGGTACGCTGATCCCGACACCGGAAGCAAAACAGCCATTTGAGATCCAGGCAGACGAAGTTGTGGTAGAAGGAGCTTCCGCACCGGATTACCCACTTCAGAAAAAACGTCACAGCTTTGAATATCTGCGTACCATCTCACATCTGCGTCCGAGAACCAATGCGTTCCAGGCAGTGTTCCGTGTACGTTCCCTGACCGCTTATGCGATCCACAAATTCTTCCAGGAGAGAGATTTCGTTTATGTGCATACTCCGCTGATCACCGGAAGTGACTGCGAAGGTGCGGGCGAAATGTTTCAGGTAACAACTATGGATCTGAACAACATCCCGAAAACAGAGCAGGGCGGCGTAGATTTCAGCCAGGATTTCTTCGGAAAACAGACCAACCTGACCGTAAGTGGACAGCTCAATGGCGAAACCTTTGCACAGGCATTCCGCAACATTTATACATTCGGACCGACTTTCCGTGCAGAGAATTCCAACACAACACGTCATGCAGCAGAATTCTGGATGATCGAGCCGGAGATCGCATTCTCTGATCTGAAAGATGACATGATCCTTGCAGAGTCCATGCTGAAATATGTGATCCGCTATGTCATGGAAAATGCACCGGAAGAAATGCAGTTCTTCAACAATTTTGTCGATAAAGGACTGATTGACCGTCTGAAACATGTAGTGGAATCCGAGTTTGCACACGTTACTTATACAGAAGCAATCGAATTGCTTGAGAAAAATAATGATAAATTTGAATATAAGGTATCCTGGGGATGTGATCTGCAGACAGAGCATGAGCGTTACCTGACTGAGAAAATCTTCAAACGTCCGGTATTTGTAACAGATTATCCAAAGGAGATCAAAGCGTTCTACATGAAACTGAACGAAGATGGAAAAACCGTTGCTGCTATGGACTGTCTTGTGCCTGGTATCGGTGAGATCATCGGCGGAAGTCAGAGAGAGGACGACTACGAAAAACTGCTCGCACGCATGAATGAGCTGGGACTGAAGGAAGAAGATTACGGATTCTATCTGGATCTGAGAAAATATGGATCTACAAGACATGCAGGTTTCGGACTTGGATTCGAACGTTGCGTTATGTACCTGACCGGTATGTCAAACATCCGTGACGTAATCCCGTTCCCGAGAACAGTAGGAAACTGCGAACTTTAATAAAAGCATAGTCTTACAGGCGGCACCCGGTTTTCTTGACAGAGCCGGGTGTCTGTAATCTTGGGTGGAGTTCAGACTCTTGCACGATTAAGGCTTCGCAGAACCGCATACCAGGTTTTGCCTGTGTTCGACTTGAAAAATGGGTGCAAGCTGTATCAGGAGGAAAGTACAGAAATGGGAAACCGAATTTTAGTGGTTGATGACGAAAAGGAAATCGCAGATGTTATTGAACTGTATCTGAAAAACGAAGGCTTTGAGGTCGAAAAGTTTTATACAGGAAAAGATGCACTTGTATCGATTGAGAAAGCAGCACCGGATATGGCACTTCTGGATGTGATGCTTCCGGATATTGATGGATTTGAGGTTCTTCAGAAAATCCGTGAAAAATATAATTTTCCGGTTATTATGCTGACGGCAAAAACAGAATATATGGACAAGATCAACGGTCTGATGCTCGGGGCAGATGACTACATGGCAAAGCCATTTAATCCGCTGGAACTGATCGCACGTGTCAAAGCACAGATGCGTCGGTTTACCAAGTACAATACAGGCGGAAGGGCACAGGAAGATGTGATTGATTTTGGAAATATGTTTCTGAACCGTACCACGCATGAGTGTATTTACAATGAAAAGCATCTGACTTTAACACCGATTGAGTTTGATATCCTCTGGCTGCTGTGTGACAACCGCGGGCAGGTCATCAGTTCTGAACGGCTGTTTGAAGAAGTCTGGAAAGAAAAATATTATAAAAACAGCAACAATACGGTTATGGTCCACATCCGTCACCTGAGAGAAAAGATGAGCGGACCGACCGGCAAGAGTAATTTTATCAAGACCGTATGGGGAGTGGGATACCGCGTTGAAAAATAAATATCGCAGGCTGAAATGGAAAATGATGCTGCAGACGATGGGCATTATGATGATGAGCCTGGTGGTCGGAAAAGTGATCATCACACTGATCATTGACGGATTGTTTCAGGGAAAGCTCTCAAACCTGATCATCGGTATTCTGATGAAAATGAATCTTTCGCAGGCAGAAGCAGATGTGATCTATCAGAATATATTTCGGGCAAACCGGGATGTGTTTCAGTGGATCGGATTTATGCTGCTGTTTCTGGTCGGATATTATGCGGTACTGTCAAAGACTGCTAATTATCTGAAAAACATCGGAGATGGGATCGACAATGTTTTAGCAAATTCAAAACAGCCGATCGAGCTGGAAACGGAACTGGAGCCGATCGCAGAGAAATTAAATACCATGAAAATGACGCTGGCACGGAAAGAACGCATGGCACAGGAAAGTGAGCAGCGGAAAAATGATCTGGTCGTTTATCTGGCACACGATCTCAAAACGCCTCTCACATCTGTGATCGCGTATTTAAGTATGTTGGACGAAAAACCGGATATGCCGCCGGAAGAACGCAAAAAATATATCTATATCGCACACACCAAGGCGATCCGTCTAAGTGAACTGATCAGCGAATTTTTTGAGATCACAAAGTTCAATCTCCAGAATATCCGTCTGGAGAAAGAGACCATCAATCTTTCACTGATGCTGGAGCAGATCATGGATGAATTTTATGCCGTGTTTGCCGATAACAATCTGACCGGAAATATTTATACGGAAGAAGATCTTATGGTAGAAGGTGATCCGGACAAACTTGCCCGTGTGTTTGACAACCTTCTGCGAAATGCGGTTGCCTATAGTTACCGCGGCACAAACATTGATGTGCGTGCATACGGGGAAGGTGTTGCCGTTGTCATCGTATTTTCTAATCAGGGTGAGCCGATCCCGAAACAGAAACTGCAGACCGTATTTGAAAAGTTCTACCGTGCGGACAATTCCAGATCGAGCCAGACCGGAGGAGCCGGACTTGGACTTTCGGTGGCAAAAGAGATCGTGGAATTGCATGAAGGAACGATCGAAGCCTTTAGTGACATTCAGTCCACCCGTTTTGTGGTGCGTCTGAAGCGACTTTTGCCGAAGGAGCAGCGGCAATCGGGAGGTGTTATTTAAATGGAAGAAAACAAGAAAAAGAAGCGTACCGCCGGAGATGTGATCCGGACGCTGATCATGATCGTGGCACTTGGCGTGTTCTGTTATTCCGGCTATCAGCTGCTTTCGATTTATCAGGAATATAAAAAGGGCAGTGATGAGTATCATGCACTGGAGAATAAATATATTGATGAAAAGGGCATGTTTGAAGAGATCAACACGGATGCGGCGGAGCCGACGATGAAAAATCCGATCGATTTTGCCGGACTGAAAGCCGTGAATGAGGATATTATCGCCTGGCTGAAGGTCGGTGCGATCGATATCAGTTATCCGGTCACGCAGGGCAAGGATAACGATTACTATCTGCACAATACCTTTGAAAATCAGCCGAATATTGCCGGATGTATTTTTATGGATCACGGCTGCAAAAAAGATTTTTCCGATCCGAACACGATCATTTACGGACACAATATGCGAAATCTTTCCATGTTCGGAAAATTAAAACAATTCCGCGATCAGGCAGTGTTTGACTCGGATGCATATTTCTGGGTATATACGCCGGAGAAGATTTATAAATACGAAATTTTCTCCTGCCAGGAAGTCGGTGCGACAAGCGAAACCTATCAGCTTCAGTTTTCCGACAAAAAGAAATTTCAAGAATATATCGATTCCTGTTTTGAACGTTCCGTTTTGAAACGTGACATCGAAGTGACAAGCGATGATAAAATCGTGACACTTTCTACCTGTACCGGAAATTCTGAGACAAGATTTCTCGTGCAGGGCAAGCTGATCGAAACCTACAAGGCAGTGTAAGAGATTTTGCCTCTGGCATCATATAATTTGGGTATGAAAGGGTGATTTGTATGAATGGCACAGAAAAACTGAAAGAACTCATCAATGGAAGTAATAATATTGTATTTTTTGGCGGGGCCGGTGTCTCGACAGAAAGCGGGATTCCTGATTTTCGAAGTACGGATGGACTTTATCACCAGGAGTATGATTATCCGCCGGAAACCATTCTGAGCCATAGTTTTTTCATGCGAAACCCGGAAGAATTTTATCGTTTTTACAAAAATAAAATGCTCTGCCTGGATGCAAAGCCAAACATGGCACATAAAAAGCTGGCAGAGCTTGAAAAGGCCGGAAAATTAAAGGCAGTCATCACGCAGAATATCGACGGACTGCACCAGGCGGCAGGAAGCAAAGAAGTGCTGGAGCTTCACGGAAGCGTGCATCGCAATTACTGTATGAAATGCGGAAAATCTTATGATGCAGAATATATGCTTCATGCAGAAGGCGTGCCGACCTGTTCCTGTGGCGGAAGGATCAAACCGGATGTGGTGCTCTACGAAGAAGGGCTTGATATGACCGTCATGGCAAGAGCCATCCAGGCGATCCAGGATGCAGATATGCTGATCATCGGCGGAACCTCCCTGATCGTCTATCCGGCAGCCGGACTGATTGATTATTACAGAGGAAATAAACTGGTCGTGATCAATATGAGTGTCACATCGCAGGATAAAAATGCAGATCTGGTGATCCAGGAACCGATCGGAAAAGTATTTGCCGGCATCTGAACATATAACGATCTGTAAGAATATATGAGATCATTTTGTAGATTGGGAGGGACAGGATGGATTATGAAGTAGGCGATATCGTGAAACTGAAAAAACAGCATCCGTGCGGAAGTAAAGAGTGGAGGATCCTCAGGGTAGGAGCGGACTTCCGACTGGAGTGTATGGGATGTTCACATCAGATCATGATACCGAGAAAACAAGTGGAGAAAAATACCAGGGGGCTTCGCAAGGAGGGGGCGGGTTTGTGAACGTGCAAATGAACGAATTCTCCGGCCAAAACAATCCTTGAACAGTACAGCTATAAATATTCGGAAATGAAGTGTGTCAGTGCGATTTGTTTTCGAAGATTTATGGCTGTTTTTTTCTTGCTTAAGTTGCCATAGCGTAGACTGTTAAGTTACACCGGGAAGAGGTTCTATCTTTCGGCAGTGTAAATGAAGAAGTGTGTGAAGTGTATATTATATGGTGCTGGCTAGCCAGAAACTTTTGCACATGCATATTTTTGGAAGCCAGCACTTTATAACACCTTCATCCCATTCTTTTACACTGAAAAAGAAAAAACGATAATTTTTTTTATCTTTTTTTAGAAAAACTTTATGTGTATATCCAACAGCGATATGCTATACTGAAAGGGATTTAAAACCGAGGCAAGGAGCGATTTTTATGAAATTAAAAACGAGGCTTATCATAGCCTTTTTTGTTATTATCTGTGTGCCTCTTTTGCTTGCAGGAGTATCGCTGGTTGGTTTTTCTACGTATCAGATCCGTAATCTGGAGGATCATCTCGGCATTTCCGGTGTGACTTATGAAAATATGTCGGATTCGGTGCAGGTTCTGAACAAAGCGACGAACTCCAATTTTGAACAGATCAAAGCAAAGGGCAGTGAAAATCCGGATGCATTTCTGAATCGTGATTATCTGGATCAGCTGAATGATGAGCTGAAAGAGAAATATTCTTTTCTGATCGTAAGAAAGGGCGACAGCCTTTATTATTCCGGAAGTGATGAGAGCGTGAATAAGCTGTTTCCGGAGCTGCCGGAGTATAGTGACGTGGTCAGCCAGTCGGACAGCGGCGTTTACATCGGTAAGGATGTGAAGGCGTTCGTCAAGCAGATGGATCTGACGTTTTCAGATCAGACAGAAGGCAGTGTTTTTGTAATCACCAGCCTGACGATGGTGCGTCAGATAAGGACTCTTACAAGAGATATGCTTGTTTCTATCGTGATCATTCTGATCATGACAGCAGGTATGCTGACGATGTGGATTTACAATGGAATCAACATTCCGCTGAAAAAGCTTAAGGAAGCAACGCAGAACATCAAAGAGGGAAATCTGGATTTTGTTCTGGATGCAGAAGGTGACGATGAGATCAGTGAGCTGTGCCGCGATTTTGAGGAAATGTGGCAGAGACTGAGGGAGTCATCTGAGGAAAAGATACAGTACGACAAGGAGAATAAAGAGCTGATCAGCAACATTGCACACGATCTGAAAACTCCTATCACAGCCCTGAAAGGTTATGCGGAGGGAATCATGGATGGTGTGGCGGATACGCCGGAGAAAATGGACCGTTACATCCGCACGATTTATAATAAAGCAAATGATATGGATCGTCTGATCAATGAGCTGACGTTCTATTCAAAGATCGATACAAACCGTATTCCATATACATTCAATAAGATTAATGTACGTGAATATTTTGATGACTGTGTGGAAGAGGTCGGACTGGATCTGGAATCCAAAAATATTGAGCTGTCTTACTTTAATTCAGTTGAAAATGATGTGCTTGTGATCGCCGATGCAGAGCAGCTGAAGCGAGTCATTAACAATATTGTCGGAAACTCTATCAAATATATGGATAAGCCAAAAGGCTATATCAGCATCCGTGTCAAAGATGTGGGTGATTTCATCCAGGTTGAGATCGAAGATAACGGACGAGGTATTGCGGCAAAAGATCTGCCGGCAATCTTTGACCGGTTCTTCCGGGCGGATGCATCCAGGAATTCTTCCAAAGGAGGAAGTGGAATCGGTCTTTCCATCGTACGCAAGATCATCGAAGATCACGGCGGAAAGATCTGGGCAAACAGTAAACTCGGATGTGGTACAGTGATGTACTTTGTCCTTAGAAAATATCAGGAGGTGCCTGTAAATGAGCAGAATACTAATCATAGAAGATGAGGAGAGTATTGCAGAGCTGGAGAAAGATTATCTGGAACTGAGCGGATTTGAAGTTGAGATTGAGAGCAAGGGAGACGTTGGACTCAAACGTGCCCTGGAAGAAGAATTTGATCTTTACATTCTCGACCTGATGCTGCCGGGAATGGACGGATTTGAGATCTGTAAAGAGATCAGAAATCACAAAAATACGCCAATTCTGATGGTTTCCGCAAAGAAAGATGACATTGATAAGATCCGTGGACTGGGACTTGGAGCAGATGACTATATGACCAAACCGTTCAGCCCGAGTGAACTGGTAGCGAGAGTCAAAGCACATATGGCACGTTATGAGCGTCTGGTCAGCACAAATATGCCGAAGAATGATATCGTAGAGATCCGCGGCATCAAGATCGATAAGACAGCACGCCGTGTGTGGGTAAATGGAGAAGAAAAAGCATTTACCACAAAAGAATTTGATCTGCTGACCTTCCTTGCGGAGCATCCAAACCATGTATTCACAAAAGAAGAGCTGTTCAGTGAAATCTGGGATATGGAGTCGATCGGAGATATTGCGACCGTTACGGTACATATCAAAAAGATTCGTGAGAAGATTGAGTTTAACACAGCCAAGCCACAGTATATCGAGACAATCTGGGGCGTGGGATATCGATTTAAGATTTAAAGATGCCAGGGTCAGAAGCATGAAACCACGATGTGCTTGCACAAGAGTAGTTTTATGGCATCGCTTACCCCAAGTATTTACAAGGAGGAACATCATGAAGGAAGTAAAAACTCCAAAGAAGCCGTTTATCTATTACCTGATCATTGCGGCAACGATCATGATACTGCTCAACACACTTGTTTTTCCGAATGTGCTGAAGCATCAGGTAAAGGAAGTCGGCTACAATGTTTTTATGCAGATGACAAATAATCAGGAGATCGGCTCGGTAAATATCACCGATTCTGAGATCTTCTTTACAAACAAAGACAATTCGCAGATGTACAAAACCGGCGTGATCAACGACCCGGAACTGGTAGACCGTCTGTACAAAGCAGGTGCAACTTTTTCCACGGAGATCACAGAAGAAATGTCTCCGATCGTTTATCTTCTGCTCGGCTATGTACTGCCAATCTTTATTTTTGTTGCACTTGGCAGATGGCTTTCCAAAAAGATGATGAGCAAGATGAGTGACGGGGCAAACCCGATGAACTCCATGATGTTTGGCACAAAGAGCAATGCCAAGATCTATGTAAAATCCACAAGCGGCATCAAATTCTCCGATGTGGCAGGAGAGGAAGAAGCAAAAGAACTGCTTACAGAGATCGTAGATTTCCTTCACAATCCAGGCAAATATCAGGAGATCGGAGCATCGATGCCAAAAGGTGCACTGCTTGTAGGCCCTCCGGGAACCGGTAAAACATTGCTGGCAAAAGCAGTTGCAGGTGAGGCGAACGTACCATTCTTCTCGATCTCCGGTTCTGAGTTTGTTGAAATGTTTGTCGGTATGGGTGCTGCAAAAGTGCGTGACCTGTTCAAACAGGCAAGCGAGAAAGCACCGTGTATCGTCTTTATCGACGAGATCGATGCGGTCGGCAAGAAACGTGACGGACGCATCGGCGGCAACGATGAGCGTGAGCAGACGCTGAATCAGCTGCTCACGGAAATGGATGGATTTGACGGTTCCAAAGGTGTTGTCATTCTGGCAGCGACCAACCAGCCGGATTCTCTTGACCCGGCACTGCTCCGTCCGGGACGATTTGACCGTCGTATTCCGGTGGAACTGCCGGATCTTCAGGGTCGTGTGGATATTCTGAAAGTCCATGCAAAAAAGATCAAACTTGCGGATAACGTAGATTTCAATGCGATCGCCAGAGCTGCATCCGGAGCATCCGGAGCGGAACTTGCAAATATCGTGAATGAAGCAGCACTTCATGCTGTACGCTGCGGACGCAAATTTGCAACACAGGCAGATCTGATGGAGAGCGTGGAAGTTGTTATCGCAGGATATCAGAAGAAAAACCGTATCCTGTCGGATAAAGAGAAACTGATCGTTTCCTATCATGAGGTTGGTCATGCACTGGTTGCTGCCATGCAGACCAATTCTGCACCGGTTCAGAAGATCACGATCATTCCGAGAACTTCCGGTGCACTCGGCTATACGATGCAGGTAGAAGAGGGCGAGCATTTCCTGATGAACAAAACAGAGATGGAAAACAAGATCGCAACCTTTACCGGGGGCCGTGCGGCAGAAGAACTGATCTTTGGTGAGATCACAACCGGAGCTTCCAATGATATCGAGCAGGCAACGAAATTTGCAAGAGCCATGATCACACGTTACGGTATGAACGAAGAGTTTGATATGGTAGCCATGGAAAGCGTTTCTAACCAGTATCTTGGCGGAGACAGCTCTTTGACCTGCTCCATGGAGACACAGACGCTGATTGACCAGAAAGTCGTTCAGCTGGTCAAAGAACAGCATCAGAAGGCAAAGAAAATTCTGGAAGACAACGTTATGAAGCTGCATGAGATCGCAAAATTCCTCTACGAGCATGAGACGATCACCGGAGAAGAATTTATGGAGATTCTGAACAGCGACAGCCAGAAGATCATCGAAGAGAAACAGCAATAAAAAAGAAACACAAATAAATGAAAGAAAAAAATCCGGAACGGACAGTAAAAACTGTTTTGTTCCGGATTTTTTTTGCGGTAGGATCACTGTATATATCTGCGGAGTGATTTCGTTGAAAATACTGCTCCGGTTAAGATGCAAAACATACAGTTTCAGCCAGTTTCTGGAGCTTGAATGCAGTCATCACATCAAGAGTTCCGGTATAGGGGATGCCCATTGAGGATCTCGAAAAAACAGTGTTGTAAATGACGCATGCTGTCAGGTAACTTCCTTCTACGGTCGGGTGCGAATAGTCACCCATCAGAAGTTTGATCCCATACGAAGAATGGCTGCAGAGCAGAAATGCTGTGCCAACCGGAGCGACGAGAGCATTGTGCTCTTCGGCGATTTCCGCAATCGTACGGTTAAGAATACTCTGGTAATCAGAGCGGTTTGACACGGAATCGTACCGGTTATAATCATTATGCCATTTCCCCGGGGCCCATGTCTGATAAAGGACCATCTTTGCACCGCTGGCCTGAATATAAGGAGCCAGCTTGCGGATGGTTCTTTTCATACGCTGTGGTTTGGAAATCGGATAATAGCGTCGATCCTGCAAAATGACGTAATCCCATCGCTGCATACGCAGAAGCCGGTAAAGTTTTCTGCCGTTGGCAGTTGTAGGGTTGCTTGTATTTTTCAGGGAACGTCCCGGATTGGTGAGTGACCTTACGATCACGTTCTGCCCAGAACTCTTGCACAGTTTCCGAAAAATATTTGGCATATGATTTCGCTGTGTATAGCTGTTTCCCACAAATAAAATGCGTGTGGGAGATGTTGGTGCTTCCCTGTGCCCTGCGGCATGTGCTGTGACAGGAATCCAGCACAGCATCATGGCAAGACAAACTATAAAAATCGATTTTTTGATCGGTAAAAACTTCTGCATCAGAATTCAGCAGCTGTCTGCAGGATCAGAACGGCATCGGAAGTGTCTGCAATACCGTCCTGGTTCATATCTGCACTTACGGTTGCAGCATCGTCCAGAGTATCAAGTTCAGCGGCAGAACGAAGCAGCAGTGCACTGTCGTCAGTAGTTACGCTGCCGTCGTTATTTACGTCGCCAAGCAGACGAACGTTTGCAACTTTTTCGGTCAGCAAGGTAACTGCATTGTTGATTGCATCCTGAAGTGCATCCGGGTTGTCATTCACTGCTTTTCCGGCAGCCAGAGCTTCTTCCAGACCGTTCAGTGTAGAAGATACATAGCTGTCTTTTGCAGCAACGATGGCTTCTGCTTTTGCGATGACAGCAACCAGAGCAGCTTTATTTCCGACACGTTCCAGATTGGTGATCGCAGTGATAATATCAGCATATGCCTTGCCGATCGCCTCCGGTGTACGGTTCAGGTCATCAATGACGTCTTTTGCAGCATCCATTGCATCTTTCAGATCTTTATAGCTGTCGGATGTAAAGTCTTTTTCTTCCAGACCGCCTGCGGAAGCAACCAGTTTTTTCAGAGCGGCGAGGTCAGCTCTTTCAGCCATAGCAGCCAGTGCATCCAGCAGTGTGGAAGCAGCACGGTCAACTTCTGTCTGAGTAGCAGATGTGTTTGCATAAACAGCTTTTGCAGCTGTCAGAGCAGCTGTCAGATCTTCGGTGTTTTCATAATCAGCAGCACGTTCCAGAAGCTTGTCAGCAGCGTCGATGGCAACGTTCAGATGTGTTTTCTGAACACCGTATGCCAGGTTGTTGACTGCATCGACCAGAGCGGACACAGCACTGTCCATTTCTGTGATGGAAGCATTGGATTTGTCAAGAACAGCTTTTGCAGCAGTTAAAGCACTCTTCAGTGCAGCTGCGGAATCTGCTGTATAAACAGAAAGATCAGCGTCTTTCCATGTATTGTAGAAGTTCAGCAGTGAGTTTTCAACTGCATAATAGGAACTTGGTTCGACTGCATCGTAAGTCAGACCATAACCGAAAGCGTATTTGATATCGGATGTCATCTGACCATTTTCGATAACTGGAACATTAACCGGAAGTTTACCGGATGCAGCGAAGCGACCAAAGATAACTTCTACGCCGGCGATGATGTTCGGACCAAATGCATTATCCGGTTTCAGAGCTTCTGTCGGATCCATACCTTTGTTTCCGTATACAGCTACGATCGCATCAGAATCAGCATAGTTTGCAACATCATAAGGTTTGGAAATACTCATAACGATGGATTTCTTGCCCTGTGCTTTTGCGTATTCTGTGATAGCGGTCGGCTGTGTGGTCAGCCAGTTGGAAAAGTTTGTGGAAACTTCGGAAATAACGATCACGTAGTCTGCATCGTCAATTTTCTGTTTTACCTGGTCAAGGTTTGCAGAAGTGTAACGAAATGTCTCATAATCTACTTTTCCGCTGATGATGTGATCTGCGATCACACGTCTCATACCAAGTGCGAGTCCCGGAGTTTCGTTGTTGTATGCACCAAGCAGAAGCACTTTCTGTCCTGCCTGCGGTTTCAGCGGCAGAATATTGTCGTTATTTTTGATAACGGTAACAGCCTGGGCAGAAATATTTCTCTCAATGTCACGATTCTGTTCAGAACCAACCTGCTCGTTTGCAACGGCAAGTTTTTCCTCGTAAGTACGAGTATCGCTTGTGTAATTCAGGATGCCTCTCTTTTCTTTCAGAGAAAGGATTCTCTTAACAGATTCGTTGATGCGATCCACAGAGATCTCTCCGGAATTAACAGCAGCTTCTACGCCGTCCAGGATCGCATCCATTTTCGGCATATCTGCCTTGCTTCTGAGGATAGTCGGCATCAGGCAAATGTCAACACCGGCTTTGATGGCACGGATGCAGGCATCGGTTTCGCCGAAGTTCTGAGAAATCGCATCCATGTTCAGGGCATCGGTTACGATGATGCCGTCATAGTGCATTTCGTTTCTTACAAGGTCAGTAAGAATGGTTTTGGAAAGCGTTGCCGGGAGACGGATCTCGGAACCGTCTTTCTTGGAAATGGCAGTTTCTTTTTCAACCTGTGGATACTGAATGTGTGCTGTCATCAGCATGTCTACGCCGTTGTCGATCATTTTCTGGAACGGAACGAGTTCACACTGTCTGAGTTCGTCCAGAGATTTGTCTACACAAGGAAGACCTGTGTGGGAGTCTGTAGCGGTATCGCCATGACCCGGGAAATGTTTGGCAGCAGTAGCGATGTTGTACTTCTGCATACCTTTCATGGAAGCAGTTGCCATGCTTCCTACCAGTTCCGGATCGCTTCCGTAAGAACGAAGGCCGATAACCGGGTTGGAAGGATTGCTGTTGACATCGGCAACAGGTGCAAAGTCTACGTTGATGCCGAGGGCACTCAGCTCGCGTCCGATCACTTCTCCGGACTGTGTTGCAGCGTCCGTGCTTCTGGTTGCACCGAGAGCCATGTTTCCAGGAAGAGCTGTTCCGCTTCCGAGACGGTAAACAATACCGCCTTCCTGGTCGATTGTCAGGAGCAGCGGGATGTTGCTGCCGTCGGTTCCGCTTGTGGCAGCTTCCTGAAGATCCGTTGTCAGTTTCAGTGTCTGATCTGTCTGAGCTACATTTTCAGCGAAAAGAATAACTCCGCCGAAATCATAATCCTTGATGATCTGAGCCACTTCATCGTTCATCACCTGGAAATTTTTCTGTCCCGAGTCCGATTCTGTCTGCCATTTACGGAAATCAGGCATCATCATCTGGGCGATCTTCTGACGGAGCGTCATTTTGCTCATCAGATTGTCGACAACAGAGGTTTCAGCAGCCGGGTCAGCAGGAGCAGCATTTACAGCTAATGTTCCCAGTGAGCTGACACACATAACGGCTGTCATTGCAGAAGCCATAAAGCGTTTGAGTGTGTTTTTCTTCATTTCTTTTCTCTCCTTTCATAAGATAAATATTAAAGATGTTGAGAATAAAAATGATGCCGGCGAATTGCTTCGTTATAAAGTGATGGACCCTCTCACTCTGGCATCATAACTCAAATTTATCATAGCATATTTAACTGAAAATTCAATGATGATATATGAAATATTTAGTACTTTTTGGCAAATATAAGATTGAGAAAATGACAAATAGAAAAAGAATATGTTTGTCAGGCAACTCTTATAGCTGAACAACTTTTTTGCCTTGACTTTTCCGGAATTTCTACTATATAATAGGGACAGACTAACAGGAAAATAACGCAGAAGAAGACAAGTACGTCTGTCGTAAAAGACACAGAGAGCTCCGGTGGGTGGGAAGGAGTACAAGTAACACAGGCGGAATATCACTTCGGAGTTGCAGACTGAAGGCTGTTTTACAGCATCGCTGAAAGTAAGTCGTGCCGGATTCCCCCGTTATCGGGAACGCATATCGCATTTTGTCGGTATGTTGTAACAGGTGGTTATGAGAGTATTGGCTGTCATCCTTTTACAGGATGGCAGCTTTTTGATTTATTCCTTATAATAAGGACAGGAGGTTACTTATGTACGAAAAAGTTTCGACAAATCTGAATTTCGTAGACAGAGAAAAAAATGTTGAGAAATTCTGGGAAGAAAATCACATCTTTGAAAAGAGTATGGAAAACCGTAAAGAAGGTGAAACTTACACCTTTTATGACGGACCGCCAACAGCTAACGGCAAACCGCATATCGGACATGTTCTGACCCGTGTTATCAAAGATATGATTCCGAGATATCAGACCATGAAAGGCAAAATGGTTCCGCGTAAAGCCGGATGGGATACACACGGTCTGCCGGTTGAGCTGGAAGTAGAAAAAATGCTCGGTCTGGACGGAAAAGATCAGATCGAAGAATATGGACTGGTTCCTTTCATTGATAAATGTAAAGAGAGCGTATGGAAATACAAAGGCATGTGGGAAGATTTCTCCGGAACGGTTGGTTTCTGGGCTGACATGAAAAATCCGTATGTTACCTATGATGATAACTATATCGAGTCTGAATGGTGGGCACTGAAAACCATCTGGGAAAAAGGCCTGCTGTACAAAGGATTCAAGATCGTTCCTTACTGCCCGCGCTGCGGTACTCCGCTTTCTGCCCAGGAAGTGGCACAGGGTTACAAGGACGTAAAAGAACGTTCTGCTGTTGTACGTTTCAAAGTCAAAGACGAGGACGCTTACATTCTGGCATGGACAACTACACCATGGACACTGCCTTCCAACCTTGCACTCTGCGTAAACCCGGATGAGAATTATGTAAAAGTTCAGATGAAAGAAGACGGCCGTGTTTATTACATTGCACAGGCTCTGGCTGACAAGGTGCTCGGCGAAGATGCTTACAATGTACTGGAGAATTACAAAGGAACAGACCTGGAATATAAAGAATATGAACCACTGTACAGCTGTGCAGCCGTTCATGCAGAAAAACAGAACAAAAAAGCATTTTATGTTGTTTGTGATACTTACGTAACACTGACAGATGGTACCGGTATCGTTCATATCGCACCGGCATTTGGTGAAGACGATGCGAAAGTCGGACGTAAATACGGACTGCCGTTTGTACAGTTGGTTGACGGCAAAGGTAACCTGACGGAAGATACACCGTTTGGCGGTATCTTTGTAAAAAAAGCAGATCCGCTCGTGCTGAAAGACCTCGATGAGAGAGGACTTCTGTTTGATGCACCGAAGTTTGAGCACAGCTATCCGCACTGCTGGAGATGCGACACTCCGCTGATCTACTACGCAAGAGAATCCTGGTTCATCAAGATGACAGCTGTCAAAGATGACCTGATTCGCAATAACAACACCATCAACTGGATTCCGGAAAGCATCGGTAAAGGACGTTTTGGCGACTGGCTGGAGAATGTTCAGGACTGGGGTATCAGCCGTAACCGTTACTGGGGAACTCCGCTGAACATCTGGGAGTGTGAGTGCGGACATCAGCATTCGATCGGAAGCCGTCAGGAACTGTTCGAAATGAGTGGAAATGAAAAGGCAAAAACCGTAGAACTGCATCGTCCGTACATCGATGAGATCACGATCAAGTGTCCGAAGTGTGGCAAGCCGATGCACCGTGTACCGGAAGTAATCGACTGCTGGTTTGACTCAGGAGCAATGCCGTTCGCACAGCATCATTATCCGTTTGAAAATAAAGACGTGTTTGAGAAACAGTTCCCGGCACAGTTTATTTCCGAGGCAGTTGACCAGACAAGAGGATGGTTCTATTCTCTGCTTGCAGAATCTACAATCCTGTTCAACAAAGCACCATACCAGAACGTTATCGTTCTTGGACATGTCCAGGATGAAAACGGTCAGAAGATGAGTAAATCCAAAGGAAATGCCGTTGATCCGTTTGATGCACTTCAGACTTACGGAGCAGATGCGATCCGCTGGTATTTCTACATCAACAGTGCACCATGGCTGCCGAACCGTTTCCACGGCAAAGCCGTTCAGGAAGGACAGCGTAAATTCATGGGAACTCTGTGGAATACTTATGCATTCTTCGTTCTGTATGCGAATATTGATGAATTTGACGCAACAAAATATACATTAGACTACGACAAACTCTCCGTAATGGATAAATGGCTGCTCTCCAAGATGAACACCATGATCCAGACCGTGGATGACAACCTGGCAAATTACCGTATTCCGGAAACTGCAAGAGCACTTCAGGAATTTGTGGATGATATGAGTAACTGGTATGTACGCCGCAGCCGTGAACGTTTCTGGGCAAAAGGCATGGAGCAGGATAAGATCAATGCTTACATGACACTTTACACCGCTCTGGTAAATGTTTCAAAAGCAGCTGCACCGATGATCCCGTTTATGACAGAAGACATCTACCGCAACCTGGTATGCAGCATTGACAAGACTGCACCGGAAAGCGTACATCTGTGTGATTTCCCGAAGGCAGATATGGCTCACGTAGACAAAGAACTCGAAGCAAACATGGATGAAGTACTGAAGATCGTTGTTATGGGACGTGCATGCAGAAATACTGCAAACATCAAGAACAGACAGCCGATTGCAAATATGTTTGTAAAAGCTCCGAAAGAACTGCCGGAATACTTCGCAGACATTATCCGTGACGAGCTGAACAGCAAGAAAGTCACCTTTACACAGGATGTAAAAGACTTTACTTCTTACAGCTTCAAACCGCAGCTGAAAACCGTAGGACCAAAATACGGCAAACTGCTTGGCGGTATCAAACAGGCACTTTCTGCACTTGATGGCAATCAGGCAATGGATGAGCTGAAAGACAAAGGCTCCATCACGCTTGACATCAATGGCAGTGAAGTTGTATTATATGAGACAGATTTACTGATTGATACAGCACAGATCGAAGGCTATGTATCTGAGCAGGATAACGATATTACCGTTGTTCTGGATACCAACCTTACTCCGGAATTGATTGAGGAGGGATTTGTGAGAGAACTGATCAGTAAAGTCCAGACCATGCGTAAAGAGGCAGGTTTTGAGGTGATGGACAGAATCCGCCTGTATGCAGCTGATAACGAAAAGATCCTCACCGTTCTGAAAGACCATATGGATGAGATCAAGGATGAAGTCCTTGCAGATGAGATTGTTCTTGGAAGCATTGTCGGATATGAAAAAGAGTGGAGTATCAACGGTGAAAATGTACGCATGGGTGTTGAAAAGACACAGAAATAAGGAGGATTTGCTGTGAGCAAAAGATTTGACAAAGAAGTATTTATTGAGAGTGTGAAAAGCAACCTGAAAACACTGTACCGTCAGACACTGGTTGACGCAACAAAACAGCAGGTATTTCAGGCAGTATCCTATGCAGTCAAGGATACGATCATTGACAACTGGATGGAAACCCAGAAAGTTTACGAAGAAGAAGACCCGAAAATGGTTTATTATATGTCCATGGAGTTCCTGATGGGACGTGCCCTTGGAAATAACATGATCAACCTGACAGAGTACAAAGAAGTAAAAGAAGCTCTGGAAGAGCTGGGCTTTGACCTGAACGTGATCGAAGACCAAGAACCGGATGCAGCACTTGGAAACGGCGGTCTTGGCCGTCTGGCTGCATGCTTCCTTGACTCTCTGGCAACACTTGGTTATGCAGCATACGGCTGCGGTATCCGTTACCGCTATGGTATGTTCAAACAGAAAATCGAAAACGGTTATCAGATAGAAGTGCCGGATAACTGGCTGAAAGACGGTAATCCATTTGAGCTGCGTCGTCCGGAATATGCAAAAGAAGTAAAATTTGGCGGCTATATCCGTGTAGAATACGATGAAGCAACAAAACGCAACAAATTTATCCAGGAAGGATATCAGTCTGTACGTGCGATCCCGTTTGATATTCCGATCGTTGGTTACAATAACAATGTAGTAAATACACTGCGTGTATGGGATGCAGAAGCAATCAACGACTTCCAGCTGGATTCTTTCGATAAAGGTGATTATCAGAAAGCCGTAGAACAGGAAAACCTGGCAAGAAATATCGTAGAAGTTCTCTACCCGAACGATAACCACTACGCAGGTAAAGAACTGCGTCTGAAACAGCAGTATTTCTTCATTTCTGCAAGTGTTCAGGCAGCTGTTGCAAAATATAAAAAGAATCATTCTGACATCCGCAAATTCTATGAGAAAGCAACCTTCCAGCTGAACGATACACATCCGACTGTTGCAGTAGCAGAACTGATGCGTATCCTGCTTGACGAAGAAGGTCTGGAATGGGATGAAGCATGGGAAGTTACCACAAAGACCTGTGCATACACCAACCACACCATCATGGCAGAAGCACTGGAAAAATGGCCGATCGAGCTGTTCTCAAGACTGCTTCCTCGTATCTACCAGATCATCGAGGAGATCAACCGCAGATTTGTGGAAGAGATCCAGAAAAAATATCCGGGCAACCAGGAGAAAATCCGCAAGATGGCTATCATTTACGATGGACAGGTTAAAATGGCACATCTGGCTATCTGTGCAGGTTACTCTGTAAACGGTGTTGCTGCACTGCATACAGAAATTCTGAAAAATCAGGAATTAAAAGACTTCTATGAGATGATGCCGGAGAAATTCAACAACAAGACAAACGGTATTACACAGAGACGTTTCCTGCTTCATGCAAACCCGCTGCTGGCAGACTGGGTAACCGAACATATCGGTGATGAATGGATCACAGATCTGGCTCAGATCTCCAAACTGAAAGTTTATGTGGATGATGAAAAAGCACAGCAGGAGTTCATGAACATCAAATACCAGAACAAACTGCGTCTGGCAAAATACATCAGAGAGCACAACGGTATCGATGTAGATCCTCGTTCTATCTTCGATGTACAGGTTAAGAGACTTCATGAGTACAAACGTCAGCTGCTGAACATCCTGCACGTTATGTATCTGTACAATAAGATCAAAGATCATCCGGAAATGCCGTTCTATCCAAGAACCTTCATCTTTGGTGCAAAAGCAGCAGCCGGATATCGTCGTGCAAAACTGACGATCAAACTGATCAACTCTGTTGCAGATGTGATCAACAACGATAAGAGCATCAACGGAAAACTGAAAGCTGTATTTATCGAAGATTACCGTGTATCCAATGCAGAATGGATCTTTGCAGCAGCAGATGTTTCCGAGCAGATCTCCACAGCAAGTAAAGAAGCATCCGGAACCGGAAATATGAAGTTCATGCTGAACGGTGCACCGACACTGGGAACCATGGACGGAGCAAACGTAGAGATTGTTCAGGAAGTTGGAGAAGAAAATGCGTTTATCTTCGGTCTGTCCGCTCAGGAAGTTATCAACTACGAGAACAACGGCGGCTACAATCCGATGGATTATTTCAACAACGACCAGGATATCCGTCGTGTCCTGATGCAGCTGATCAATGGAGAATATGCTCCGGATGATCCAGAAAGATTCCGTGATATCTACGATTCTCTGCTGAACACAAACAGCAGCGACAGAGCAGATACTTACTTCATCCTGGCAGACTTCAAGTCTTACGCAGAAGCTCAGGAGAGAGTAGAAAAAGCATACCGTGACGAAACAGGCTGGGCAAGAATGGCAATGATGAACACCGCATGCAGCGGCAAGTTCACATCAGACCGTACCATCCAGCAGTATGTAGATGAAATCTGGCATCTGGATAAAGTGACCGTAGAAGCATAAAAGAATGATAAAGAAATAGCAAAAATGGGCAGTTGGATATGAAAAAGCCAACTGCCTGTTTTTATAAAAAAGAAAGAACATCATAGAAATATAGTTTCTTTTATGATAAAATCATTTTATATAACGAAAGAAATCAGGTGAAATATGAAACAACTGTTATCTATTGAGGAGTTAATTCAACATATGAAAAACAGAGGTATTACATTTAATGAAATTTCAGAAAATGATGCCAAACAGTTTTTGCAAAACAATAATTATTATATGAAATTGGCTGCGTACAGAGCTAATTATGACAAATGCGATACAGGTAAAAGACAAGGGCAATATAAAAAATTAGATTTTGGTTATTTAAAGGAATTATCCACTATTGATATGTATTTGAGATACATAGTAATGGATATGTGTTTGGACATCGAACATGTAATCAAAGTACGATTGATTAAAAATATTACAAATAACCCGTCGGAAGATGGATATGATATTGTACGTAAATTTATTGCTCAGGATGATAACCTGCGAATATTGAAAAATATCAGAAGCCATAAATCAGGTGAATATTGTAAAGATCTTATTGAAAAATACTATCCATATTTTCCAGTATGGGTTTTTGTGGAACTAATTTCATTTGGTGATTTATTATATTTCTGTTCTTTTTATGAAAAAATTTATGGAGTTCAGATTATAAATAACAAATTGATGAATACGGTACGTGATGTTAGAAATGCAGCAGCACATAGTAATTGTCTGTTAAATAAAATGACAGAAAAAATTGATTCAACCAAACAGGTAAATAATGAAATTTCAAGCTTCATTATTGGAATGAAAAATATATCAAAAACTTCAAGAGTTAATAATCTAAGCTATAAATTTACCAATAGTTTTGTAACGGTATTGTATGTATATGATAGTTTAATGAATGAAATACCAAAACAAAAACGTTATAAAGAAATCCAAGAATTTATGAATGGTCGTGTGGTTAAGAATAAACAGTTTTTTCAGAGCAACAGTAAGATAGTCGGAGTATATAATTTTCATAAAAAAGTAATTGACAATTTAGTAAAATAAACATATAATATATAGCATAATTGA
>OOCM01000412.1_pt1 | contig 43318 bp, 60 predicted proteins | sample 1671111 | NCBI WGS metagenome assembly OOCM01 (sample SAMN06348123, study PRJEB24527) | human gut metagenome | biome: human gut; feature: ankylosing spondylitis patient; material: feces | host: Homo sapiens | place: China | collected 2015-10 | reverse complement strand
TAACACTTGTTAAAGTTAAATTTTATAATAGAAAAGGATTGATTTTCATAAAAGTCATTCAAATACAACACTTGTTAAAGTTAAATGACACTGAAAAATCAAATTTTGTAAAAGTATTTAAATTCAAATACAACACTTGTTAAAGTTAAATCTTTACTGCCCTTCTATATGCTTCATCTTCGAGTAGATTCAAATACAACACTTGTTAAAGTTAAATAAAAAAAGCAAGTAGATATATAGAGAGATGATTGAGAATTCAAATACAACACTTGTTAAAGTTAAATCATCCAAATTTTATGCTTTCCTTTTTCCCAGCAGAATTCAAATACAACACTTGTTAAAGTTAAATAATTAAGCAAGTAATTATTACTTTCACTTGCATCATTCAAATACAACACTTGTTAAAGTTAAATACTAGAAAAATCAATCTTTATGATTTTCATTATACTATTAAAAGTATTGATACACAAGGATTTTAGTTGTTTTTTACCAGCGATAATAGGATTTTTGGAGATTTTATAAAAAGGTTTAATTTTCAAGCTTTAGAGGAGTTTTGTTTATTTTTAGCTGGTAATTTTATGGTAAATAAAATTTTATTAAGCAAAAAACAAAAAGCAACTATCATTGATAGTTGCTTTAATTTTATAAATCATATGGTGAACCGCATGAGTTAAGGTGCGAACTTTTATATAGTTCGTTAATATCAGAGTAAGTCACGTCTTTATCACTATTATTCAGGTTATAGACAATACATATTTTGTCGGAGTAAATATAAATTTTATAGATAAAGCAATCAATAATTTTATTATAGAAAGAAACATCAACTCTTTTATTATAGAATACATTTAACATATAAATGATTTGTTTTTCAGATAATAACCTATTACTATTTAATTGTTGGGTAGATATTTCAAGTTCTAATTTATATTTTTCTTGTTCTAATTGTTCTAGTCTATCTTTAGTTGAAGTTGTGATAATACCTGCTTCAATGGCATTCATTAGATTATTTATTTTAGTTTTTATAGCGGTTAATTGTTTTTTTAGCATTAATAACATATCATTAGTTTTATTATCTGCTTGTTGTATTTCAAGACATTTTTTAGCAATCATTTTAAAATGCTTAGGATTTAATATATCTTTTACTGTATATTGGATAATTATATCTTCAAGAAGTTCTTTACGATACTTTTTTTGTTTACAGTGTCTATGACTACAAACATAATAGTGATATTTTGCTTTAGTTTTGCTAGTGCCTGTTTTACCAGTCATAGAATGTTCACATAGTCCGCAAAATAGTTTACCAGATAATAAATAATTAACTTTAGCCCTTGTAGTATGACGGCGATTAAAAAGAATACGAGATTGAACTTTATTGAATAAAGCTTCATCAATTATTGGCGGAATGGCATCTTTGACACATACATCTTCTAATTCATATATGCCAATATATTTTTTGTTAGTAAGCATACGATTTAGAGAAGAACGATTCCATTTACGACCTTTTCCAGCATAATTAGGTAAAGTATTTAATTCATTGAAAATATCAATAGCTCGTCTACCTTTAGCATAATCTTCAAAGATTTTTTTTACATAAGGTGCTTGTTCATCATCGATTACATATTTTTTATTTACGATTTTATAACCAAATGGACAAGCTCCACCAAAGGATAAACCTTTTCGTATATTTTCTTTGATACCACGTTTAACTTTCTGGCTAAGTTCAGCACTATAATATTCAGCAAAACCTTCAAGCATAGACTCAAGAATAATTCCTTCAGGTCCATCAGGAATATTTTCTTTAGCATAAAAAATCTTGATGCCATTTTTCTTCAATTTTGCTTTATATACAGCACTATCATAACGATTACGAGCAAAGCGGTCTGTTTTATAAACTAATATAGCATCAAAAAGACCACTAGAACTATCTTTTATCATTTGTAAGAAAGAAGGTCTATCGTCAGTTTTACCACTTAAAGCACGGTCAATATAATGTTTAATAATAACCATATCATGCGTTTTAGCAAATTGTTCACATTCATGAATTTGACCTTCAATAGATTGTTCATTTTGTTTGTCACTAGAATAGCGAGCATATATAACTGTCTTAAGCATAAAAAACACAGCCTTTCTTTATAAAAATAGCTGTGATATAATAACGCTATAGGTGAATGTGGTTATATATCACAGCATAAAAACGTTCAGTAGTGCAAATACTGGGCGTTTTTTTAGTTGTTCATGGATTATATCATTTATCTAATGATTGCTGTAAATGTAGTATTTCTTGCTCACTTAATCCAGTATTTTGAGATATAAAATCAATAGACATATTAGCTTTTAATAAATTAATAGCGATAGTTTTACGTTCACTTTGAATACCTTCCTGGATACCTTCTTGTTTAGAGGCACGCATACTGGAATTATAATCACGAATAGCTTTTTCTTGGAGTTCGTATTTATAACGAAGTTTTTCATCGTGCATAAAATAATCTTGATATTCTAAAGCTTTTTTTATAGAAGGTTCACTCATAGCTATTTCCTCCAATTCTTCATCAGTACATCTATTTGAGAATAAAGCAAACCATTTTTCAGATTTTTTTAAGCGTTTTATATCACTTATTTTAAATTTAGGTAGTTCTATAAAGTGCATCTCAAAATCTTTAATAACAGTATTTTTATCAAAATCATCTGTAATATGACAAGATGAATGACATCTTTTATGTTCTTTAAATAAAATAAAGTTTAATAAATTTATGGAAATAACATCTTTTAATAAAGAATAATCTTCACCTTTGCCAATTTGATATGAATATAATTTTGACCAGTAGAACATAGCACGTTTTTTCATATCGACAGGTTTTGCGATTTGTACTTCAACATTTACATAAGTATCGTCATTCATTTTAGCCCTAATATCGAGTATAGAAACTTTTCCAGCTTCAATAATAGGGTCAATTTCTTTATCTAAGAATTCAATATCATAAAAAGCTTCATTGCCTGTACGATTTAAAATACTATTTAAAAAATTTAAGGTCAATTCTTTGTGGCGGTCATCACATAACAATGATTTAAAAAATACATCATTTAGCATATTTACTTTTATTTTTTCCATGATATACATCCTTTCATGCACCTAAAAAGGTGTTTTTTTTATGCCTTTTTTATATACCATTTGTAGTAATGAAAACTTATAATATTTGAACCTTTTCTTCTTGGTCTATTTCCTCATTAACAATACGACGCTTTTCTTCTGGTGTAAGTTTATGGTCTGGTTTAGTTCTTTGGGAAATAATTTCAATATTGTTATTTGACGATAAGATTTTAGAGATTTGGCGGACATGATTTAAGATTTCTTTACGTTGTTCACTGCTAAGACTTAAACAGTATTTAGCAAGCTCTTGTTCGGTATCTGAAAGATGATATTTTTCAGCAAATGCTTTAAAAATACTATCTTCATTATCAGTAAACATATCACCTTCACCAGTACGAAGCCAATTTTCATTTACATTAAATTTTATACAAACAAGTTTTATAAAAGCATCATCAGGTATTACTCTACCTATTTCATAACTGGTGATAGCATCTCTTGATTTTCCGCAAATATCACCAAATTCTTTTTGAGTTTTTTTTAAATATTTTCTTAGTAATTTTAATCGTGTATTCAAAGTATTCACCTCTTACATATTAATATAACATCATTATAAGTGTATGTAAACACAAAAATAAGAATGATTTAAGAATATTATTGTTGACATTCACTAATTATAAATATATAATGTGAGTATAGACACTATTATTTAATAAATTTAGTGATTAATGTGTTTTGAGATATACCGCACTATAAAGTAATGAAAAAGAGTGGGCTGGATATCTAAAATTACTGTAAATAATATTTTGATTTATGAAATGAGGTGAATTTGTATGATTGATAAAAATATTATTGATACAGCTGAAAAAGAAACTATGGAAGTTATAAATGAAATTCGAGATGATAAAAATGCTGATATATTAATGCTTTTAGTATTAAGCTTTGCTAAAGGTATTAAGTTTGGTGCAAATGGTAATGAAAGAAAAATTGCCTAGAGTGTAAAGCTCTAGGCAAAAGGATTGTTGATTTTACTTCTTAAAAATTGAAAATAAACTAGAAAATAAGCCTTTTGAAGTTTTTTCTTTATTAGTTTTTTTAGTTGAGGTTTTTTCTATATTGCTTGTATCAGATATAGGATTATTTGTTGATACTTTAATGGAATTTGTTTTTGATGCCATATTATTAGTAAGAGATTTCTTTCTTGATATAGATTTTATGCCTAATGCTTTTTTTAATGATGTACTACCACGTTCAGCTAATACGTTTACTGCATGGTTATATAAATCTAAATTACTAGATGCATCACCACGTATAATGACATCATCATAGTCAGTAGCATCAGATAATCCATCAAAAGACCAATCTTGTAGATTGGAAAATAAAGAAGGTAAGCTAATATAGTTACATTTTGGAGCAGAAATATTATATAAAGATAAGGTACTTTCAAGTTGTTTTTTAGCTTTAGCAGTATCAAAAACAATGATATTTTTATTTTCAATATAAGGAGATATTTCTTTCCAGACTAAATCAAATGTAGGAGCATTTTTTACATCTTCAAAAGTAATACCATGATAAGAAGTAAATGAAAAATTAGTTGTTTTAGGTTTAATGGCAAATTTTTTATTATAGATAATATTGCCTTTTTCTACAACGCAAATAGCTAATTGACAAATACTTTTGGAGTTTTTATTAGCTAGATGCATAGATAATGTTGTATAGCTAAGTTGTTCTGTAGATATGGACATAATAAGCATTTTCCTTTCAAGATGAGTATATCATTGATGTGCTTGTAAGTACTAAAAACGTTTAGAGTATAAAGCTCTAGGCGAGAATGTGGCGGTGATAATTTGGATAAAATATTGCCATATAATGCAGAATTATGTGAAGCACGTAGTATAGGGTTTTATAAAGAAATTAATGGAAAGATGATTTATATAACAATTACTACACAAACACTACCTGCACATATATCAAAAATAAAAAGTAATGATTCTGTTGGACAATATTTAAGGGAATTATCAAATATTATTGATGAGTTACTAAACGAAGAAGAAAACCAGCAACTTGACCAGTAATCCATGAATGTTTTTGCATAAGTGAACTAAATTTACTTAAATAACCTTGTGTTGCAGGCATATTATTTTCTTCAAGAAATTTTAATTTATCTCTTAATTCTTGAATTTCTTGTCTATCTATAGAATTTTGAGGGATATGCTCGTCGATAAGTTTATCAAATTGTTCAAAACTAAAATAATTGTTAATAGTCACGGTATTGTTATTGCCAACAGAGCCGTAATTATTTTGAAAGTTTATATTTTGTACATTTTGAGCATTGGGATTATAGTCATTAATCCAATTAATTCCTTTTCCAGTAATTTTAAAACGAACAACATATTTAAATCCTAGAGGTTGAAATGTATCATATATAAAATTATTACTTTCTAAATAGTTCATAATGGATATTAAGTGTTCTTCTTTGAAATTATTTAAATGAGCGATATGAATTGTATCTGCAAAAATAGTTTGGTTATTATTTATAAACTCGAAAGCGCATTTTAAATATCGTTTAGCTTCATTTACTATATCCATGATAATCACCTCCTTTCAGAGACGATTATAACATAAATTAGAGGTAATAAAAAAATTGCCTAGAGTATAAAGCTCTAGGCGAAAATGTGGCGGTGATATAGTGATAGATATATTGACATTAAAGACAGTACAAGAAGCTATTAGTTGTACAGCAGGTGTGCTTATTATAGTATATTTCGTTATGAGTATTATACATTTAATAAAAAAATGGTGATGATATGATACTAATTCAATTAATTAAAACTTTGATACTTATATTATTAATTATCGGCAGTTGGTATCTACCAATAGAGTTATTAATAAATATATGTTTAATCGTATTTATACCAGAAGAAATATATAAACTATATTTATGTTTAAAAAATAGTTAATCATTTTTATGAAAAACAATATATGCTTGTAAAAATACTAATATTACAAATAATTCAAGACCAAATGAACTTAAAAAGTTTTGTAAAGTTTCATTTTGTGTAGAGTATATATTATTTATACCCTCTAATGTAATCAAAATAGAACCAGAACATGTTTTGGCTTTTTCTGTAGAAAGTATAGAGTTTATTTTCTTTTGTACAGTTTTACTTAAACTATCTATACGAAAAGATATTTTATGAAATAAAGCTTTTAAAATAGATTTTTTATCTTTTTCTGGTAAATCTATTATTATCTGTAATATAGGAGAAAGCTCTTGATATGTTTTTAGTGTAGTTGGGGAAATATCTGTCAAAATACGATTATAGGCAATGATGTTTTCATAATTAATGGGATAATTTTTATAAATAAAATTTTGTTGATGGTTTAAGAATGAAAATGTTTTATTAAATTGGGTATTTAATGTTTGTGATAAAACAGAAGCAATATTATTCATAAAAGCATAATGAGAATTATAATATATGAAATGTGATGTTAATTGATTTATATATAATGGTTGAGGACATATTGGTACATTAGTTTGTGGTATAAATGTACTCGGAATATAAGGTGGCATTACTTGAGCTAGTTGCCAATTCATAGAGTTAATCATTTTTAATGATGTAGGAATGTTTATTTGAGGGATTGTTGCTGAACTTAATATAGAGGTAATAGAACGAGCAATATATTCTCTTTTTGATATTTGTTCAATCATAGGATTAATAGGATTTAATATTTGGTTCATTTGATTGTGCATTATGTTAGTATATAAAATTTTATTATTGATAAAGTGATTATACATTGTGAGAAATCCTTTCTGTATAGTAATTAGAGTAAATAAATGGGGGTTTATCTACTCAAGATTATTATATATGTAATGTAAGAAGTTTTAAAGAAAATAAATCGCCTAGAGTGTAAAGCTCTAGGCGAGAATGTGGCGGTGATAATTTGAGGGAAAAAGATATTTTTAGTTTAGGTAAAAATAATTAATTTTATTGGAGAAAGGACAATGTGTATGATGGAAATGGTAAAAATAAATGATAATTTTGATTTAAATGTTGAAATATATATAAATAGATATTCTGAAATAAAAGAAGCTGTAAAAGTATTATCTGAAGTACAAAAAGAATATAACTGTAATTGTGTATTAAATATAAAATGTAGTACAACGCCAAGAGGATAAATATTTTATTGAAAGGATAGATTTTATGAAAGAACAAAATATTATACCTACTTATACTGTTGATGAGTGTATTGAATTATTAAGAATAGCCATAAGAAATAACGTTGATGAAACATTACAGGATAAGATTTTTAGTAATACAAAAGTAATTGATACTAGCTGTATTGATAAATATGAAGTAATAAGAAAATGCTTTAAAGTTGTGGCAATAGCTAAAGAATTTGGTATAGGTAAAGAATTAAATGAATATATAGAAAGAGTTAATAAAAAAGAAACAGATGTATTGATATCAAAAATATCAAAAAGAATATATAAGATTATTAATGAAGAATTTGGTGGTGAATTAAATGAGAAAAATTGAAATAAGCTATTATCAAGGGAAAACGTTTTTAGATATGGCAAAGAAATTTTTTAGTAATCCTGAAATGCAAGCAGATTGTAAACGTTGGATAGAAGATGGACGATGTGATGCACTGATGAAAGAGATAGAAAAAAGTGAAAAAGAAAAGCACCATGAGCAAGCTCATAGTGCTTAAAGTTAGAAGATAACAGCTAAGTCCCATGAATTATTGCAGTAATTCATGGGACATTTTAAAAGCCACATATTTCACTACTAAAAATTATAAACTCTATGTGGCATAAAGTCAATTTTTTAAGGTTCATTTGAGCCTTTTACCACCTTGTTAAAGGTATTAATAAGATGAACAAATATAAATATTAAATATTATGGGTGATATTATGGCTTATGTACATTTAAGAGTAATACTTAAAAATAAGATAGATAATTATAAATATTGTAGTGGAAGAATAGGCAAAAATATTATTAATGGACCAGCACAAGGAACAACACCAATAAGACAGCTTCGATATCAAGATAAAAGAGCGGAGCGTGTATGTGAGTGGAAATTAACAGAGAACTTTGAAGAAGATGATTTATGGATAACTTTGACATATCAGAAAGCTTCAGTAATAGACTCTGAAAAAGCAAGAAAAGATATAAGCCTTTTTTTAGCATATTTAAGACGAGCATATAAAAGAGAAAGTAATGAGCTTAGATATATTTATACAGCAGGTAGAGGAAAAAGAGGAAATATCCATTTTCATATGGTCTTAAATAAATTTGATACATCTGTAATTGCTAAAATTTGGAGAAATATTACAGATGGTGGTGTTCATTTTAGACATTTATATACAGAGTTTAATAATTATGGGCAAGTCAATTATAAAAAGATTGCTAATTATTTAATAAAGAATAGTCGTGAAACTTTTTATAGTACAGATAAAATTCATAAGAAACGTTTTTGTGCATCTATAAATTTAAAAATGCCACGTTTAGAAAAAAATATTATTAATGCTAAACAGTGGAAAAAAGAACCTACTACAATAAAGGGATATATTCTAGATAAAGAAAGTATTTATGATGGTTATGGTTGGCTTGATGAAGGTCATAAATGGGATTGTTGTCGAGTCCAACGGTATACACTGATAAGAATTGATGGTGGATATAAGCCACGATATAAAAATCATAAAATATTGGATATTCCAATGGGAGATGATGAATTTGCAGAAGAATAGAAGTCAAATAAGCAGAGTAAATAATGCTCAAGGTAAAAATTTTGAAAATCAAATTATGTCAGCTTGTCTTGGTTATTTATATGAAGGGCGAGCTTGTATAGATAAAATACCTGAGCCTTTTGGGGTAAGTAAAAAAGACCAACAAACAGGAATGTTTAAAGGTAGATTTTTGGGCAATAAGAAAGCACAGCCAGATTTTCAAGGGACACTTAAAGGTGGAAAATCTATTATTTTTGAAGCAAAAACAACAACGAAAGATAAAATATCATTAAAAGTATTATCTTCACATCAAGAAGCTTTGTTAGAAAAACATTATCAGTTAGGAGCTATAACGGCTGTATGTGTAGGAATTAATAATGATTTTTATTTTGTGCCTTATGCTTTGTGGCGGTTATGTAAAGAACAGTGGGATAGACAATATTTTACTAAAGAAGATTTGAAGGAATATAAAGTGCGTTTTAATGGTGCAGTAAATTTTTTAGATTTTGTAAATGGTAATAAAGTGGAGTTTATGAAAGAGTTTGTAAAGGGGTAAATTATGATAAGTGATAATGAAGCGTCAAAAGCATATGAAACATTAAAAAAATATTGTAAGGAAAGAAGTCATTGTGAAGATTGTGCATTTTTAAAAAATGGGAAAAGTTGGGCATGGATAGATTTACCAAAAATGGATAATCCAAATTATGAAAAAGTAAGAAAATGTTTGAACACAGGTGAATATAAAATTAGTACGTTTTTCGGAGGAAAAGAGTGTATGTTAAAAGGTCGTCCACGATTTTGGGGAGATGAATAAAATATGGCAATGTGTGAACATACTTGGTTAGACGGAGAAGTTTGGAATTGTTGGCTGATGAAAAAGCCATGCCCTTTTATAAAACCAGAATATAACGACTTATGTATAGAAATGAAAGTACAGATATGTACTGGTAAATGGGAACAATTAAATAATAAAAATAAGAGAGGTCTTTAATATGAAAACAATATCTATTCAATCATTCAAAGGTGGAACAGGAAAGACTACAGCTACAGCAAATATTGCTTATGTACTTAATAAATATCATGATAAAAAAGTATTAGTGGTAGAAGCTGATGCACAATCAAATATATCTAGTTATTTTGGTATTGATAAAGACCGTGAAAAAGGAATTGCAGATATATTAATTGGTAATGATATAGATATTTATTCTTTGATTAAGAAAACTAGATATGATAATTTGCATATAATTACAGCTGGTTTAAAAATGTATGTAGCGGAAGATTATGTTAAGGCTAATAAAAATCCATTAGTTTTAAAGAAAGCATTAACAAAATTAGCTAAAGAATACGATTATTGTTTAATTGATAATGCACCAGCAATAAATACTATATCAGCAGTAACTATGCTTGCTAGTGATGAAATAATTATTCCTGTGTGTTTAGACTTATTTTCTATTGAAGGATTAAAAATAATGATTGAGCAAATAGGAAAAGTAAAACGAGCTAATCAGGCATTAAAAATAAGAGGTATTTTTATAAATCGTTGGCAAAATAATAATGCCAAACATCAGGCAAAAGATTATTTGGAGAAAATGTTTAAAGAACAATATATTTTTAAAGCTAAAATAAGAGAAAGTCAACATATTGCTAATAGTACATTTACAGGAAGAACGGTCATTGATTTAAATTGTCGTTTTGGAGTAACAATAGATTATAAAAATCTAGTAAATGAATATTTAAAATTAAAATGAGAATGGTCCGATTTGGACCATTTTCTAAAGGAGTAATAGAAGATGGACTTTGATATTTTAGCAGCTTTAGAAGATAGGAGTATAGAAGTGGAAACATTGGCGGATAAAGACCGTATGCAAATAGAATATATAAATGTAAATGATATAGTACCAGCTAAAAATAATAGTAATTTTTATGCTACAGATGAGATTACTACACTAAAAGAAAGTATTCGAGTGGAAGGTGTAAAACAAAATCTTATTGTAAAAAAGAAAAATAATGAAGGTAAGTATGAATTAATAGCAGGTGAAAGAAGGTGGAAAGCTTGTAAAAATTTATATGACGAAGGTATAAAAGATTTTGAATATATACCATGTGTAATTAATAAATATGAAGATGATTTAAAAGATAGATTATCGCTTATAACTACAAATTGTACTGCTAGGAAATTAACTGATTGGGAAAGAACAGAGCAAGTTGAAGCGTTAAACAATATTTTAAAAGAATATAAACAAAGAGGTATAAAATTACCTGCACCAAGAAAAGATTTAATATCTAAACTTATAAATGAGTCAAAAACAAATGTAGCTAGAATGTTAGGACTTAAAAATAATCTTATAGGAATTTTTAAAGATGCCATGAAAAATGGAATGATAGGTTTATCTGTTGCATATGAACTATCTACATTATCGCAAGATAAGCAAGAATTAATGATTAATCAATTCAAAGAAAATGGCGGATTAACATTAAATGATGTGAAATATATAAAAGATAGTTTAAAAAGTGAAGTTGACGATGAACCAGAAGAAAGAAATACAGATAAAAAAGATGTTGAGCTTAAAATAAAAGTATTAGAAGAAGAGATTAATATAAAAAAATTATCATTAGTTTATGTAATATACAAGACTTCAACAGATTTATATTATTATTCAGTAGTATGTAATATCTATTATTGTGGTGGATTTACTAATACATCTAAGTTATATAAAACAAAACAAGAAGCATTAGATAATTGTTTAGAGTATATATCTAAATGTTGTTTAGACAAATTTGAACATGAAAAGGTGCAATCTAATCGGGATTGTATTTTAGGTTTATTAAAATACTTATTAAAAAAATATCCAGATAAAGAATACCTTCAGGATAAATACGATAGGGCTAAAATTATAGATGAAATGACATTGAAAAGAACAGGTAAAGATGAGTTAGATGAAATAACAGATAATAATATAATTGAAAATGAACATATACAAGATGAAGATAAACCTATAGAAATTTGTAAAACTGATAATGTAAATATCTATGATAAACAAAAAGAAGATATATTATTGGAGTATCTAAGATATTTTGAAAATAAATTAAAATATTATACAGAATTACATTCTATGGCGGAAAATGAACAAGATAATGATGTATTGCAATCTAGTTTTAAAGCAATAGAGTATACATCTGAATTAATTGAGAAGGTACAAAGCGATTTATTTGCACTTACAGATGATGAAAAATATGATATAGAAGATAATAAGGAGAATTAAGAGTGGTGAGAAATTATGAAAGAGTTAATAATTAAAGAAGTGAATTATTTTAAAGGAGAAGTAAAAATTAAATATGAAGAAGGAACATCTAAGAAAACATTAAGTGAAGAAGAACCGCCAAGAGATGAATTAATAGAAATATTAAAAAACTTAAATGCAGTAGGTAGTAGATTATTAAAATATCCATTTTCTATAAAAGATAGGATTGTGGTAACAGGGGCAAAATTTATTTATAAAAATAATTGTTTAAAATATGTAATATTAAAAGGATTTTATAAGTTAGACGGTAATCTAATACCACAAAATTTTCCAAAGAGATTATATAATTCAAATTGCATTTTGGATTATACAGATGATGAAATGATTTTAATTAATCAGTTATTAAGTGAAGCAAGAAAATATATTTATGGTGAAAGGAAACAAGTATTATTACCACATATAAATGAAACAATAAATACACAACCAGCAAAACAAAATATATCTATGATAAATTAGCGAGGTAGAATAATGGCGTTAACAAAAGCAGATTTAAATAAAATTTCTGATATGATAAAAATGACTGTGATGGCGGTTGTTCGTGAAGCGATAAAGACAATAATAAAAGATAATAGCATTAATTTAAAGCAAAAGCCTATAAATTATAGGGAAAAGACTATAAAGAAATTAGAAGCATATAATATTCTTAAGCATAATATGGAGAAGTGTGAAAAAGATATTGAAGATTTATTTAAAGAAGAATTTGGTGCTTGTCCAGCTGTTCATCATGCTAGGGAGTATTATGGTGAAAAATGTACGCTTGATGAAATTCGTCATGCAGAAAAATTAAAAATAGAACATATCTATTATAGAGATAAAGAAGAAGTAGACTTTATAGATTGTGCTTTAGAAGAAATAAAAGATGAATATTATGGCGGAATAATAAAAATGATTTATTTTGATAAGATGAAAATTGAAGATATAGCTAATAAAATGAGTTGTGATAAGGTTACATTATATAGGCATAGAAATAGACTGTTAGATATATTATCTATAAGGTTTTTTGGTAAAGATGTACTTGAATAAATGCAACTAGACCGTGCAAAAAAATCGCAATTTACTATCGCAAAAAAAGATGATAAAATTTTTATAGGTCAAAGAAGCGAGGAAATGACCTCTCTAAAAATAAACGCTTTTCCGTCTGAAAACTGAATAAGGTTACGCACATGATTGTGGATTACATGCAGAAAAGACAGCTAAATTATTAGCTGTCTTTTTTGTTTGGAAGGTGATGAAATGACGATTATAAAATGTGATAAATTTAGATGTTTCTATAATGCTGAAGGTATTTGTGAACATAGAAAAATAATCATGAAATATAAAAGATGTATGAGTTATACAGTATCTGGGAATTTTACCATAAGAGATTTAATACAACATAAAGCTACTTGTCATAAAGCCAATGGTAAATATAAAAATAATACAGCAAAGGTATTTAAATAAATGAAAAAATAAAAAAGAAAGTGATTGTCTATGATTAATATTTTTAAAATTATAGGAGATAAATTAAAGAAAATGTTTTCTAAAAATAATACAGATGAAAAAATTTTTATTGAATTAGGCGATATTAAATTAGGCGATATTAAATTAGGCGATATTAATATACGTATGGGTACAAATATTATAGGAGAAAGAAAAAATTTGTATATACCTAAATTAAATTATGAAGGTGAATTTACTTTTAGGAGGAAACCTAATAATCGTATAAATCCTAAAATAAGATATATAACATTATATAAAGCAGAAAAACTAATGAAAGTATAAATACTAAAATTAATAAATGTAATTTATATTGAGGTGTATTAATGGCAAAAGAGTTCGCAAGGAAGTTTTATAACAGTACAAGATGGCGGAAATGTGCTAAAGCTTTTGCACAGTCTAAGCTTTTTATTTGTGAGATGTGTCATAATCAAACAAGTGAAAAGATTGATGGCAACCAGCGTTATATTGTTCATCACAAAGTACCACTTACACCAAATAACATTGACGATCCTTATATTACTTGTGGTTGGGATAACCTTATGTTCTTATGCTTAGAATGTCATAACAAGATACATAGTAAGGATAGTAAGGAGCGAAGGCGAATGCTCTTTGATGACAATGGTAATCTAATTGGTATTGATGAACCAAAGAATAATTAAAATGATTAACTACACCCCCATATACGATGAATTATCTGACAATTTCCTAGACCGGAGGGTCCACGTTCGTATAAAATACACGATATCGCCGAGAGGGGTGTGGTCTATTTTTCAGAAAATTTACTAGAAAGGAGATGCATTTTTGTGTCAAAAGTAAGTGAAAAAACTTTGAAAAAGCGAAGATTGGCGCAATATAGAGAGGCTTTTAAAAATATTGATGATGATAAAATGGCAATAGTTGAAAGAACAATTGATTTTGCTATTGACCTAGAATTTAGGCTTGATAACCTGCAAAAAAACCTCGATAAAGATGGTTTTATCGAGGAATATTGCAATGGAAAAGACCAATACGGCACAAAAGAGTCTACTGCTAGTAAAGCATATTCTACAGCTTTAAAAAATTATAATTCATTAATCCGAACGTTGCTATCTTGTATGCCACAAAAAACTTCTGATGATGTTGATGATGGTTTTGAAGCCTTTGTTGGTACATTGAAAAAGTAGTGATTATATGAATTATATTGAGGTTTACTATGGAAAGATAAACAATGGTGATGTAGTAGTTTCGAAAAAGGTAGCAAAATTATTTAAGCATTTACATGATAAGCTTGATGATAACAATGGTCGTTATATTTTTGATGAACAAAGAGCCAATCATGCCATAGATTTCATTGAACGATATTGCAAACACTCTAAAGGTAAATGGGCTGGTAAGCCTGTTATATTGGAAGTGTGGCAAAAAGCTATACTTTCGGCACTGTTTGGTTTTGTAGATAAAAATACAGGACTTAGACAATATCGAGAATTAATTTTAATCGTAGCTCGTAAAAATGGTAAGTCTACATTATCCAGTGGAATAGGTCTTTATTTGTTATTTGCTGATGGTGAAGCAGGTCCTGAAATTTATAGTGTAGCGACAAAAAGAGACCAAGCAAAAATAATATGGTTAGAATCTAAAAGAATGGTAAAAAAATCACCATCATTAGCTAAACGCTCTAAATCATTAGTGTCTGAAATACAGTGTAATTTTAATGATGGAACATTTAAGGCACTGGCAAGTGATAGCGATAGTTTAGATGGTCTTAATGTCCATGGTGCTTTAATTGATGAATTACATGCTATCAAAGATAAAAATCTTTATGATGTAGTAATCGACGGTATGACGGCACGTGAACAGCCATTATCTATTATTACATCTACAGCAGGAACGATAAGAGAGGGCATATTTGACCTTAAATATGAGGAAGCGACGAATATTATAGCCGGTTACGGCGATGAAAACGGCTATAAAGATGAAACTATTCTGCCAGTAATTTATGAACTAGATAAGCGCGGTGAATGGACAAAACCGACCTGCTGGGCAAAAGCAAATCCAGCACTTGGTACGATTAAAAGTCGAGAACAGCTTGAAGATAAAGTAAATCGTGCCAAAGCTAATCCACATTATGTTAAAAACTTGTTGTGTAAGGATTTTAATGTGCGAGAAACTGCAACAGAAGCTTTCTTGACGTTTGAGCAGCTAAATAATGAAGCAACGTTTGATATCAGAACTTTAAAACCACGTTATGGTATTGGTGGCATAGACTTATCTGCTACAACTGATTTAACATGTGCAACTATACTTTTTAAAACGCTAGAAGATGAAAAGCGTTTTTATGTAGAGCAGATGTATTGGATACCAGAAGAATTACTTGAAAAGCGAGTAAATGAGGACAAAGTACCTTATGATATTTGGTTAAAACGTGGATTTGTGAGAGTGAGTCCAGGAAACAGTATTGACTATAGACTTATTGTTGAATGGTTTGAAGAAATGCAGAATGAAAAAGATATATATTTATTTAAATGTGGCTATGATAGTTGGTCTGCAAAATATTTTGTACAAGATATGATAAATACTTTTGGTGAGCCAACAATGGAGCCAGTAATACAAGGTAAAAAGACTTTATCTGGTCCAATGAAAGCATTAGGGGCAGATTTAGAAGCTAAACTTATAAATTACAATAATAATCCTGTGCTTAAATGGTGCATGGCAAATGTTAGTGTAGACATGGATAAAAATGGAAATATCCAGCCATGTAAATTACAAAATCCACGACAGAGAATTGACGGCTTTGCAAGCCTTCTAGATGCGTATGTAGTTTATGAGAGAAATAAAGATGACTATATGAATATTATTTAAAGGTGGTGAGAATTTGCAATTTAGAAGTTTGTTTGGCAAAATATTTGGCAAAGCAAAAGAATATAAAGATGTTACTGCTTTAAAATTATTAAATGGCTATACCAATATGTATACACCTTTTTCTGGTAATGCTTATGATGATGCTACAGTGCGAGATTGTATAGATACTATTGCAAGACATTTTGGCAAAATGCGACCAAAACATGTAATTAAGGATAATGGAAAAATAAAAAATGTTCCTAGTGATAGATTGAATTATTTATTAAGTTCATATCCTAATCCAATGATGACAGCTAGTGAATTTTTAGAAAAGTTTATAGCACAGTATTTTACTTATAACAATGCTTTTATCTATGTACAGTGGGACGAATTTACAGGCGGTATAAAAGCTTTGTATCCTTTAGATTTTCCACTTTTAGAGATATTAGAAGATAAAACATATAATCTTTATGCTAGATTTACTTTTGGTGCTGGTGAAAGAATTACTATTCCTTATGAAAATCTCATTCATATTCGTAGACATTTTAATCGTGATGAGTTATTTGGTGATGATAATTCTAAGATAATGATTGAGGATTTATCCACATTGAAAGCAGCGAAGGCATCTATTGTCAATGCTGTGAAAAACTTTACGGCGTTGAGGGGATATATACAATGGCAGGCAAAAGCTCGACCAGAGGATATTAAAAATGCGCATGATGAATTTGTAGATATGTATGCAACGAACAATCCTTCTGGCATTGCCAGCTTGGATAATAGAGCAGAATTTCATCAACTTACGAGTAATGTAACCACTTTTAACAGTCAACAGATGAGTTATGTTAGAGATAATATTTATAAGCATTTCGGACTTAATGAAAATATCATCATGGGCAAATATACCGAAGATGAGTATATAGCTTTTTATGAATCAGTGCTTGAGCCTGTGGCAATTAAACTGGCTCAAGAAATGACAGATAAAATTTTTACAAGACGAGAGCGAGGACGTGGAAACGAAATAATCTTAGAAAGTAATAGATTAAATTTTATGTCGGTAGCATCTAAAATTAAGGTTTGTGAAACTCTTATTCCTACTGGCGGATTAACAATCAATGAAATTCGTGAAATCTTTGGTTATGCTGGTATTGAAGGCGGTGATGAACGCCTTATCAGTTTAAACTTTGTAAAAGCTAAGGACCAAAGTTTATATCAAACAGGAAACGATGATAATTCATTGAAAGGTGGTGAAGATAATGGGGAAAATGGAAATGAGAATGGCACTACTAGAGCCAGCTAATAATGATGATGAAAATAAGCAACTTGTAGAAGGATATGCAGCAGTTTTTAATCAAAGGGCATTAATATGGGAAAGTGAGTGGAGCGGTTGGAAATATATGGAAGTAATAGACCGCAATGCTTTTAATGGTGCAGATATGAACGATACTGTCTTTAAGTATAATCATGGCGATGTAGCAATGATACTTGCTAGAGCAAGTAATAATACATTAACCATGAATACTGATGATAAAGGTCTTAGAATTAGTGCTGATATAATTGATACCAATAATGGTACAGATGTATATAAACTTATTAAACGTGGTGATTTAAACAAAATGAGTTTTGCTTTTACTGTAAAAAGTGAACGAACTGAAGTTGATAAAGAAAATAAGATTTATACACGTACAATAACTGCTTTTGATAAAATTTATGATGTGGCGGTTATAGATTTTCCAGCATATGACGGAACATCTATACAGGCACGAAGTAAAGAATATTTTGTGAACCTAGAAAAGGATTTACAAGAAAAGCAAAGACGAAAAAAATTATTATTAATGACTTATTTATAATGCACGTTTAAACGTGCTTTTTTTATGCTGATTTTTAGATATAAGGAGAAAAAATATGAATAAACGATTAGAAGAAATTTTACAAAGAAAAGAAGAAATTCGCTCTTTGTTAGCTGATGAAACTAATAGAAATATTAATTTTGATGAAATTGAAAAAGAACTTCGAGAACTTGACGAAGAAGAAAAAGAAATTCGCAGACGTCAAACAATTATTGATGGTATGGGTACAATGACAACAAGAACAAATACAACTAAACCAGTAAAAGTCAATATCTATGATAGTGAAGAATATAGACACGCATTTATGAATTATGTTTGTCGTGGTGAAAAAATTCCTCAAGAATTTAGAAGTGATGAAGTAACAGCTACAACAGATATTGGGGCATTAGTTCCACCAGTTACACTCAATAAAATTATTGAAAAAATTGAAGCATATGGCATGATTTTACCACTTGTAACACGTACAGCTTATAAAACAGGTATGGTAATTCCAACAGCGAGTGTAAAACCTACAGCTACATGGGTAGCAGAAGGAGCTGGTTCTGATAAACAGAAAAAAGCTCTTAGTGGAACAATTACTTTTGGACATTTTAAATTACGTTGTGCTGTAGCTGTTACTTTAGAAACAGAAAATATGGCATATAGTGCCTTTGAAACAACTCTTGTTAAGAATATCGTAGAAGCAATGGCAAAAGCACTGGAAATGGCGATTCTTTCTGGCACAGGAAGTGGTCAACCAACAGGTATTCTTACAGACAATAGCAAAGGTGCGAAACTTGAAGTATCTGCACTTGATTATCAGACGCTTATAAATGCTGAAGCAGAACTTCCTATGGAATATGAAAATGGTGCAGTTTGGGTTATGACTAAAAAAACCTTTATGCAGTTTGCAGGAATGGTAGATAAAAACGGACAACCTATTGCACGTGTAAATTATGGTATTGGCGGAAAACCTGAACGTATTTTACTTGGTAGAACGGTAAAACTTACAAATTATATTGATACCTTTAATGAAAGTTTAGGTGCTGGTAAAGTATTTGCGTTTCTTTATAATTTTGCCGATTATACGCTTAATACTAATTTCCAGATTGGTATTAAAACTTATGAAGATAATGACACTGATGACATTATCCGCAAAATGATTATGGTGTGCGATGGTAAACCTATTATCTATGATAGCCTTGTTAAATTGGTGAAAGCGGGAGAGTAATAGCCCCACACCTGCAATAGTAGGTAAAGCAATAGTGGGGCAAACAATACTAGGAAAAGAAAGATAAATAAAAGTGAGGTAAATAATTATGTATACAAAAACTAATTGGGTAAATAATGAAACTCCAGTAAATGCTGAAAATATGAATAAAATTGAAACTGCACTTGAAACACATGAAAATGCAATTGAAGATAAATTAGATAAACCAGAAATAGAGGGTAGTCAAGGGCAGATTTTATCTTTAGGTGCTGATGGAAAGTTAACTTATATTGATAAACCAAAAGATGGAGAACAAGGTCCTCAAGGAGAAAAAGGTGATGTTGGACAGCAAGGTCCAAAAGGGGAGACAGGTGAGCAAGGAACAGCAGGAGCAAAAGGAGATACTGGTGCAAAGATAACAAGTATAGAACTTACTATCACTGGTGGAACTATTACAGGTACAGCTCATCTTGATGATGAAAGTACAGCTTCTATTACAGGTACTTATTCTGCTAGTTAAGGAGTAATTTAATATGGCTGTTACACTAAAACAAACAAAAGATTATTTGCGAATTGATGAAGATTTAACTGAAGATGATGAACTCATAGGAAGTTTAATCGAAGCTGCTACTGATTATCTAGAGCAGACTACCGGCAAAGAGTATAGTGATGACAGCCAGCTTTTTGTTCTGGCTGTTAAAATGCTGGTGGCACACTGGTATGAAAATAGAAGCGTTTTTTCTACAAAAACCAATGTTAATAATCTACCGCACTCTATCGAAGCCATAATTACACATATTTCTCTAGCACAGCATTATAAACCGTTAGGAAGTGAAACATCTTGATTAATATTGAAGAAATTGGGACACTAGACAAGCGCATAATGATTTTAAAATATGAAGATGTTGAAACACAGTACAATCTAACGCAGAAAAAATTAATACCGTTTTTAAAAGTATGGGCAAGAATTGAGCCACTTAGAGGTAGAGCTTATTATGAACAATACAAAGAAAAAACCGAAGATTTGAGTAAAATAACTATTCGATATCGAAATAATATTAATAATTCTATGGTAGTACAGTATAAAAATAAATTGTATCGAATAAATACTGTTATAGACCCGTATGAGGCACATATTAAACTGGAATTAATGTGTAGCATAAAGAAAGTAGGGGTTGATGATGGGAATTAGTTTTGAAGAATTTATTGGTAGATTGGAAACTGTGCAAAAAGATTTTTCAGATGATGTTGAAATTGTTTTAAATCGTGGTGCTAATCGCATGGTTAGGGCTTTAAAAACAAATAGTCCAGATAGTGGAAACGACCATAAAGGAAAATTAAATAAAAGTTGGAAAAAGAAAATTGAAGGCTATGGCAAGGACATTCATGCCAATATTTATTCTACAGCACCACATTTTCATCTTATTGATCGTGGTCATAAAATAGTGGATAAGAAAGGACAAGAAAAAGGTTTTGTACAAGGAAAGCATTTTTTACAAAAAACTATAGATGAACAACAAGATGATTTACAAGAATATATGTGGAAAGGTGTATATAAGCGGGTAAAAGATAAATTAGATGGTTGATGTAGTAAAACAGATAGATATCTTAAATCAAATAGGCATAATGCTGAAAGCAGAATTTAAAAGCACGGTTTATAGTGATGAAATCTTAGAAGATTTCGCTAAACCGTGTTTTTTTATTAAATGTTTATGTACTAATATCCCACAGACAAAAAATATAACAAAGAAAAGATTGTCCATTATCGCAACGTATTTCCCACGAAATGCCGATAAAAATGAAATCCATTATGCTGATGTTATGGATAGGCTTCAAATGCTTTTTCAAAGAGGAATACCTCTAAAAAAGAGATATATTCATGTGAATGAATTTACTATTGATAGAGTAGGGGAAGGACAAGATATTATCCAAATGATAGTAAAGATGGATTATTTGGAGCAAATTATAAGACCAATGAAGCAAGCTGATTTAATGGAAGAAATGCAGTTAAAAGTAAAAATAAATGAAGGAGAGAGGGCAATATGGCAAAATTAGGAATGCCAAATGTGATTGTATCTTTTAAAGAAGCAGGCATTGCAGCAATTGAACGTAGTAAACGTGGTATTGTAGCTTTAATTTTAGAAGAAGAACAATCTATTATTGATGAACTTACTACAAATAAAAATGCTATAGTAGGCAGTGCTATTTGTGGTGAAGCTGTTTGTGGTATAGAAACAGCTTCAGAAGCTATTGAAAATCCTTTTGTAATATATACAGCAGATGATATACCATCTATTCTTAGTGAAAATAATAAAGATTATATTACAAAATGTTTATTGGGATATGTAACGACACCATATAGAATTAAAGTCTATTTACAAGCTAAAGGTAAAGAAGGCACTGATAAATGGCAGGATAGTCTAAAAAAAATAGCTACAGAACGATTTGATTATTTATCTATTCCTACAGTAGAAGCAGATCAACTTGAAACGTTACTCACATGGGTAAAAAGTTATCGAGAAAATAAATATAAAAAAATGAAAATAGTAATGCCAGGTTATGATGGAGATTATGAGGGTGTTATTAATTTTAGTAATAAATATATAAAAACAGCTACAAAGACTTATACACCAGCTGAATATACTGCACGTATTGCTGGACTTATTGCAGGTACTCCACTTACGATAAGTGCAACATATGCACCACTTAATGAAGTAATTGATTGTGATAAATATGACCTTGATGAAAATGATGAAAAAGTTAATAATGGTGAATTTTTTATTTGGTATGATGGCACAAAATATAAAATGAGTCGTGCAGTAAATAGTCTTGTTACTACAACGCAAGGAAAACAAGAAGGCTATCAAACAATTAAAATCGTAGACATTATGGATATGATTTATGATGATATTAGAACTACAGCACAGGATAGCTATATAGGTAAATATGCAAATACTTATGATAATAAATGTTTACTTATTACTGCAATAACTGGATATCTTAAAGAACTTGAAGGTGAAGGTCTTTTACAAGCTAATTATTCTACTGTAGAACTTGATACAGAAGCAATAAAAAATTATCAGCTCCAAAATGGTCTATATACCAAAGATGAGCTTGCAGATATGAGCGATGATGAAATTAATCAGTTAGATACTAAAAAGAAAGTATTTTTAAAAGGTAAGATTAAGATTATCGACGCTATGGAAGATATTGAATTACCATTTGATATTTAAGAAAGGAGCTGAATTTTATGGATAAGTTTGAAGCACAACGTGTCATGAGCGGCACACAGGGAGAAATCTGGATAGACGGAAAGTACATGGCAGAGGTTACGGCGTTTAAAGCAGAGGTTAAACTTATAAAAGAAGAAGTAAACCAGGTAAAAACATATTTTAAGCAGTACAAAGTTACCGGCTGTGAAGGTTCCGGCAATGTAAAGATGAACCACGTTTCTTCTTATTTTATAAATCTGATGAGAGACAATATTAAAAATGCCAGACAGACGATTGTTACAATAAGAGTTAAGTTAGACGACCCGGACGCTGTAGGACGTGAAGAAGTTGTAATTCGCGATGCGACCTTTGATAAACTTACGCTTATGGACTGGGAAGCTAAAAAGCTGACTGAGGATGACTATGATTTTACGTTTACCGATTTTGATGTACCGGTAACAGCAGATGCATAAAGGAGATAAAAATATGAATTTAGTTGATGTATTATTAAGTACAGATGTAAATAAAGTTTTAGCAGAAGAAACAAAAACCTATGAAATTGCACGCCTTAGCAATGTTTTGGGAACAAAATTTGAGCTGACTTTAAAACCTATTCCGTTTAAAAGATATTCGGAAATTCAAACAACTGCAATTAAAATGAACGGCAAGAAAAGAGAAGTTGATTTATATAAAATGCAACTCCTGACATTGAGTGAAGGTATTAAAAGCCCTAATCTTGCCGATCCGAAATTACTTAAAAAATTCGGTGCGATAACACCGTTTGATATGTATGAAAAATTGTTTTTAGCCGGTGAAATTACAAATATTGCCGATGAAATTGGTAAATTGTCCGGTTATGATATTGACGAAAAAGAAAAAAACGTTGAAGAAGTAAAAAACTGATAAAATCTGACGGAAATGTTCGGGTGATGTATTGGCTGTATAAAAAACATCACTGGCACCCGTCGGATTTTTTTAATATGGATTTTGGTGAGAAAACAGTAATTGAAGCATTTGTCCGGCAGGAATTAGATGATATAGAAAATGAAGTCAGAAAAATGAAGGGAGGTTAATCATGCCGTCGGTAATTGATGTAGTTTTGAACTTGGTTGACCGTGTTACCAATCCGCTTAAAACGGTGCAAAGGGAAATGGAACGGACCGCAAAGACTAATCAGCGTCTTGGAAGAGATATACAGAAAATCGGTAGCGGTATAAGTAGTGTCGGAGAAAGTTTAATGCCGGTAGCGGCAGGAATTACGGCAATAGGCGTAGCTGGCGGCAAAGCGTTTATTGATTTTGATAGCATTATAACTGGAGCAGCGGCAAAAGCTGGAGCAACAACAGAAGAAATGGAGATGATGCGCCAAAAAGCTAGTCAATTTGGCGCTGATTTTCCAATAAGTGCCACGCAAGCAGCAGAAGGTATGGATAGATTAGCAGCGGCAGGCTATGACGCTAATCAAGTTGTTGGTGTTATGCCATCTGTTATTACAGCAGCAGTAGCTAGTGGTGAGGATTTGGCTACGACTTCCGATGTTGTAAGTAATGCTCTTAATATTTGGAATCTAAAACAAGGTGATATAGCACAAAATGCCATGAGGGTTGCAGACGTTGTACAAATGGCATCTAATAAATCCAGTCTTGGAATGGCAGATTTTGGTTTAGCTATGCAGTATGCAGGAGCGCCAGCAGCAACTTTAAATGTAAGTATAGAACAATTAGCCACTGCAATGGCAATAATGAAAAATAATGGTATAGAAGCAAGTACAATCGGTACGTCACTTCGTTCTGTATTCTCACGACTTTCTGAACCACCAAAACCAGCAGCAGAAGCTATTGAAGCACTTGGACTACAGGTAAAGGACGCATCGGGTAATTTCCTTGGATTACAACCAATAGTAGAACAGTTGCGAGGTAAAATATTAAACCTTTCTAATACAGAACAGGTTGCTTATGCTAAGGCACTAGCGGGTGAAGAAGCATATAGTGGACTTTTAGCACTTGTAAAAACAGCACCAGAAGAATATCAAGCACTTCAAAATGCTATGGATAGTGCTACAGGTTCATCACAGGCTCAATTTGAGGTAATGAAAGGTACACTAAAAAATAGTATTGATGGTATGCTGGGAAGCCTTGAAAGTCTTGCTATTAATTTTGGTAGTGTACTGACACCGCAAATTAAGGCAATGACGGACGCTATCGGTGGTTTCGCCGATATGATAAATACCATATCCCCGGAAACAAAGTTATTAATAGGCGATATCTTAATGGGTACGGTGGCATTTACCGGATTTACCTTAGCAGCAGGTAAAGCCGTAAGTATTGGCGGCGGAATTGTAAAGCTGTACGGTGATATAGGTAGAGCTGCAATGGGTGGAAGTATACACAATAAGGCTTTACAATTTGCTGTTTTAAATACAGCCAATGCTTATAAAACCTTAAAAGATACTGTAATTGCATTAAAAACTACTCAAAATGGGAATTCTTTACCTGTTTTTACAAATATTTCTACAAAAATAAAAAGTGAGTATGATAAAATACGTGCTTTAAAATGGGCTGATATTACAACAGCAATAGTAAATGCAATGCCTAAAAATCCTATTTCTTTTATAAAAACTACAGTAATAACACGATTACAGAAAATTAGAACATCAGCAATTTTGGCAACAGAATCTTTATTAAGAATGTATAGAACTTTTTATATGAGTAAAGCAATGGAAAGTTTTGCAAATGGTATAGGAAAGGCAACAAAAAGTATTTTTGGCTTAGTTAAGGCAAGCTTTGCTTTTGCATTAACTCCTTTAGGAATTGCTTTAATTGCTATAGCAGGAGCAGCGTACCTTATTTATAAAAATTGGGATATGGTTGGTCCATATTTTATAAGCTTATGGAAACATATTGAAACAGCTTTAATTGGTGCATGGAATAAAATAAAACCTGCATGGGACAGTTTAATGAATGTTATACCAAAATTAAAAATTGCTATTTCTCCAGCACTTGTAGCTTTGGATAATATTTTTACTATGGCAATAAATGGGCAGGGAGCATTTGAACCATTAATTGCTGTATTGCAGATTGTAGCAAGTATTTTTGGTGGAGTATTGGTGGGAGCTTTTATTATTGCGGCTAATGTATTAGTCGGTACAGTGGTAGCAGCTATTAATGTAGCGGCGGCGATTATAACAGGTTTTCTCGGCGTCTTAGAAGGAATTATCACGTTTCTTACCGGCGTTTTTACAGGGAACTGGGAAATGGCATGGCAAGGCATTGTTAAAATCTTCGATAGCGTATTTTCTGCAATTAAAGGTATTGCAGATGGAATATTAGGCGGCGTAAAAGAAACAATAAACGGCATTATAAAGAGCATAAACTCCATTCAGTTCACCGTGCCGGATATTGTTCCGGGTATCGGCGGTAAGACTTTCGGGGGATTAAATATCCCGTTATTTGCAAACGGAGTTGAAAATTTCTCCGGTGGTCCTGCAATTATTCATGACAAAGGTGCAGAAATTGTCGATTTACCGAGCGGTACACGTGTTATTCCGCACGATAAAAGCCTAGTTACTGCTTATATGCAAGGACAAAACAGTATTATAAAAAATATAGCAGGAATGATGAACAATGTTTCTGATACGGTTAATTTATCGGAGCCGATAATAAATATTAAACAAAATAAAATGCCCCAAAACCCTTTTAATAGGGACAGTTTACCTGCTACGAACACAATAGATAATACAGTAATAAACAATTATGATGTAATTTATGAGGCAAAAAAAGAACAACCGATTACAAAATCGGTTAATACGTATGGAAATACAAAACAAAATACAGATATAAATATAAATGTAAATATAAATGGCGTAACAATTACAGATAAAAACGCCGATATTGAAGATTTAGCCTATAGAGTAGCACAACAGCTATATTATCAGGTTCAAAAACGCAGTATCAATATGAATGAGGGGGCGGTGTAATGGCTTCAATTTTATCGTTTTTAAATCAGGCGGTGGATAGCCTTATAAGTTCAAGCTCTGGCTTAAATACAGGTTGTAAGTTAGTTCTAAGCTGTGCTGGGGAAAGCGTAACTTTTCCTGTATCGCCACCTTCTTTTGAAGTAAGCAATGCTTATAATAATAGCACAATAAATGTAAATTCTTTAGGTGATATAAATATGCTGGGTAAACGTGGATTAACTACAATTAAGTTTTCTAGCTTTTTTCCAGCACAGGCATATGATGGTATTGTAAATACTACACCAGATAGTCCATATAGTTATATTGAAAAAATAAAATCTTTTGCACAAAAAGGACAACCTTGTAAATTAGCTATATCTAATACAAATATAAATCTTAATGTTAGTATCGACAGCTTTGATTATAGTGAAAAAGATGGTACAAATGATGTATATTTTTCGATTTCTCTGCGTGAATATCGTTATATATTGCCGAATTCTAATAAGCTTAACAATACAACAGGGCTTGCAAGTAGAGTAGCAGAAGAACAAAAAGAAAAAGTTATTAATTGGTATCCAAGTATGGATTTAATGGATGTAGCAGCACAGAGTGTGGGGCAGTTTTTCCCGATTGAGGAACAGGACGCAAAGCAGTTATCTGTATTTAGAACACTGGCAAAAACGAAAAACTTAAATGTTGGTTCCGTACTCCATGCAACAAAGCAGTCTATTAAAATAAGTGATGATACGATTATAAATTTTTAGGGTGATAGTATGCTTATATGTAAATATACAGACCCACCACTTACACAAAAAGAACAGCAAGAATTACAGCAAAAGAAAAATAGCAATGAAGCGTACACTGAACCACTATCTGATTTTGATATTACAAATTTTGTAACGAAATGGACATGGAGCGGTGATAGTGAACAAGCAGCAAGAAAGCTTGAATTTGAGATTGTTTATAATACTGTAGATAAAGACAGCGCATTTACCGCCTTGGATTTAAAAGTAGGTGGTTTTATTTATTTATCTTACGCTGAAACAGAAGAATCTGAACCTGTTGAAATTTTTCAAGGTAGGATTTTTTACAGGAAAAGAAATTCCAATACCTTCACATTTTCTTTTACATGTTATGATGATATGGTTTATTTGGCAAAATCGAAAGTGCAAATGCTATTTGATGGTATAACCGTAACGGATGCTATAAAACAAGTATGCGCCGAAATCGGCATAAGTACGGCGGCGGATGTGCCACAGATTAATACCATGGTCAGTTTTATCGCGGACGGCAAAAGCTGTACAGAAGTTTTCCGTATGTTGTTTGAGTATACGAAAGCCGACACGGCAAATAATCCTAATGGTGAAGATTATACGGCGATTTGCCTTAATGGTGATGTAACTATAGTAAAAAAAGGCGAGCTTATCGAAAATTACATTGCCACAGATTTGACGAGTGTTGATAACTCCGAGCACTCCGAAAGTATTGAAAGTATGGTAAATCGTATAAAAAGCGTTGATGACAACGGCAATATCTGTCAGGTTTTTACAAACAATGACGATGTTACACGTTACGGCATGATACAGGATATTTATAAAATGCAACCGCCTAAAGAGAGCGAAACGGTCGATAATGTGAAAATGGCAAAATCGCGACTGAAACGGTTGCAGGACGAAAGTTCGATAAAGGCAATCGGCAATATCCAGTGTATTACCGGATATACGATTGAAGTGCAGGAAGAACAGCTTAAAGGAAAATTTTTTATCAAGAGCGACACACATAATTTTAGCGGTAATCTGCATACAATGGATTTGACGCTAGAATATCTGCTGGATACGCTGGAAACGGCGGAAATAGAACAGCAGGATATTGCAACGCCAGTATTTAAAAGCAGTAAGCGCAAAAAGAGTACCGGCGGTGGTAACGGAAGTCTTAAAGTGGACAGAGGGCTTAGTACAGGCTTTGACGCTTGGGGCGGTACGACGATGAATAACGGCAGGAACGGATGTGCGGAAGCTGTCGGCAAGATGGGCAGTTATTACAGCCCGTTTCTGGCGGAGCAGTGTAATAACGGTGTTGTCGGTGTACCGTATATGGTAGCAAATGCGGAGAATGCTGGACTTTTAGAAGCTTTCTCTGCGGGCAGTCTGGAAAAAGGTGATGTTATTGTTTACGGCAATGATGACCATGTAGTAATCTACGACGGCACCGGCGGATATTATGGCAACAGCAGCAGTAAAAATGTTGTAGTGCACGGCAGGGATTATAACAATCTTGATATGACACCGACAAAAATTATAAAAGCGAGCAGGGGGTGATTGAATGAAAAAAACCGAGGACCCGTACAAAGCCATACTGACGCTTTTTCGCAATGTCGGCGGTAATGCAGGATTGCAATCAACGGCGCAAATCGGTACGATTGTAAGCCCGCCGCCGGAAATAAAAGTGCAGTGGAACGGTATGCTGCTGGATAAAAAATGGTTTTATATAGATGATTACTGGCTACAGGGACATACGAGGCAGATAAGGGGACATATTGTTTCAGCAACGCAAAATAAATCCGGCGGCAGCGGCGATGCGCAGTATGAAAGCCATAATCATGATATCGACAATGATTACACAGCAAGTATTATTTATACCGATACATGGCAGGCGGGTGATAAAATACTGATGATACCGATTGTCGGCAATGACAACAAAACGGTGAAACAGTTTTGGATATTAAGCAAAGGCAAAAGATTGGACGGTAATTAATATGGCAAATCCTTTTATAACGGGAAATACCGTAAATACCGAGCAGTACAATACGCAAAACGAATTTAAGGAATACGCATGGGATTTTAACCGGAACTCTTTTATTTATAATGATGACGGTTCCATGAAAATTGTTACGCGCAATGAAGCAATAAAAGTGTGGGTGTACAAGGTATTGCAGACGGAACGGTTTCGATACGGGGCGTATTATGACGATTACGGGCTGGATTTAGAAAAATTTGTCGGGAAAGTGCCGAATGATGAAATAAACGCCAATGAATTATATAATGCGGTGAAGGAAACGCTGCTTGTAAATCCGTATATTTTGGCGGTTAATAATATATCTGTCGGACAAGTAAATAAAAAGATAATTTTAAATCTAGAGCTTACCACTGTATATGGTAAATCTACGCAGAAAATCGAGGTGTAATATATATATGTTTGAAATGGAAACAAGAAAAAATATCTTGGATAGATTAAAGCAATATTATACCGAAATAGCAGGGGATAAAGTAAATATTATTGAAGGAGGTTTTGCATGGGATACGCTGTCTGCCAACTCTAAAGAATTTGAAAAAGCATATGCTGAAATGGCATTGATAATTGAAGCATCATTCCCGCAAACAAGTTGGGGGGATTGGCTTACAAGAAAAGCTGAAGAACATGGTATTATACGACAAGAAGCGACAAATTCTAGCGTTATTTTAACTATAACGGGACAGGCAGGAACTACCGTACAGGAAGGCTCATTATTCAGCACCAATGACGGGAAAAATTTTCTGACCGTGGAAAGTAAGAAAATAGAAGATGACGGTACAGTTGACATAAAAGCACAATCTCAAGATGTTGGCACAAATTGTAATGTGGATGCCGAGACGATAACGAAAATCCCTGTTAGTATTTATGGAGTATCTGCTGTTACAAATAAAAGTCCAGCTTATGATGGCTTTGATGAAGAAACAGATGAAGAACTTTTAGAACGTTTGTTATTTAAAGTTAGGCAACCAGCTACAAGCGGAAATAAAAATCATTATGTTATATGGGCAACAAATGTTGAGGGTGTAGGTGGAGTAAAAGTATTGCCACTTTGGAACGGTAACGGCACTGTAAAAGTAATAATCACTGACGCTAAAAATGAAATAGCAAGTGAAGATTTGATTGCGAAAGTACAAAACTACATTGATGAGCAAAGACCGATAGGTGCGACCGTAACTGTGGTCAGCCCGAAACCGTTGAATATAGATATAAGTTTAAAAGTAACGAAAGGTAGTGGCAATATCGACGGCATTAAAAATGCTGTAAACGATTTTTTTAAAACAACTGCATTTAAAAGTGAATACGTATCTTATGCACAGGTCGGCAAAGTTATATTGGAAAAAGCGGCGACAGGCGTACAAGATTATAGCGATTTGACGCTGAATAATCAGACAGAAAATATCGTGCTTACTGATGAACAGCTTCCGACTGTAGGGCAGGTGAATTTAATTGAGTGATTATATCTGGCTTCGGAAAAGTAAAATAGATATATTACGATATTTACCGTATAAACTACAAAAAGATTACAAATTTTATACTGTAAACACAGCAGAAAGCCGAGAGCATGAAGACATACGCTTGATATTAAATGATTTATTGGACCAGTTATTTATAGATACGGCAACCTGGGGACTTAATTATTTCGAGGAATTTTTAAATATTATTCCCAAAAAAGATGATGATTATAAGGCGCGCCGTACACGCATAAAAATCTTATTAAATGCGCATGATGTATCTACAATTAAATTTATGACGGATTTAGCAAATAAATTTTTGACGGATAATTCAGCTAAGATAATTGAACATAACTCTGAATACTGGTTTGAAGTGTTTTTTAATATAGACGGACTTATATCTTTAGAAGATTTAAGAGCGGCTATAGAACTATATAAACCGGCACATTTAGGATTTAAAATTGTTTTTTATATATTGAGTAAAATTTTAACAAGCCATAAGGCAAGTATTACCCAATATGTAAACGCCAACCATAATTTTTGGAATTTAGGCACGGCAGAAAAGACTTATTGGGACGGTGTCTGGTGCTGGGACGGCAGTATTGACTGGTCCGGTATAAAACCGGATGCTAAATACAAAGAAAGACAGTCTCATATTGCGCAGATTTTAACTAAAGTTAATTCTGCATATATTTTTAATACAGGGCAAAGCGCAGATATAACGTATAAAATAACATCTAAGCACAGACTTTTAACAAGCCATAAAGCAGGCAGTATTTATTATGTAGATATAGACTTAAAACAAAACATTGAACACAGGGCATTAAATACAGGTAAAATTAATGCTATGCAGAGCCGAACCACAGGGAACGTAAAAAACCTATGGGATGGCTCTTTTTGTTGGGACGGCAGCCACGCATGGGAGGGAGACTATTCCCTGCAAAATGCACAGATGGAAAACCTGTGCACCTATTACAGCACAGATAAAAATGGAAACATTAGGAAGGGAACGTTTGAAAGATTATGAGCAATACACAAAATATTAATCCGAAGCAGAGTTTGAGTATAAATGGAGAACCGGCACCGCTGGCAGAATTTAATCAGGATACTTTTTTACAATCCAATAAGAAGACTACAACCGATTATAGAGCGGCATTTGCACAGGCAATCGGGACGACAGGTACTATTGCAAAAATAGTAAAAATGGCGTTTGGTACAGCAGGAGAGGTCGACGAACAAGGCAACCCTGCACCACCTAGTGATAATGGTAACTTAAACAACGTTGTTTTAACCAAAGATATTACCTCTGTAACCTATCCTGTAGAAACAAGCGTCTGCTTCGAAGCTGAAATAAAAGCCGGAGATTATACCGGCGATATAAATGAAGTAGCATTGATAGATGAAGAAGAGCGCACCGCTGCAAAGATGAGGCTTTTAACCAGCAAAGGTATAGATGCGGAAAGCGGCGCGGTATTCCGCTGGACAATAGAATTTTAAAGATGAGGTGATAACTTGAACGCTGAAGAATTAAAAACAGAGTTCGGGCTTGAGTTCCCGACAGAAATAGACGGCTATAAACGCCCTGGAGCATTAGAAAACGGTCATGACTGGTTTTTAGAAATTCCACAGATTATCGCAAAAGATAAAGTGTTGTACACCGGCATGAACTTAATCCTTAGTGCGCTCCTATCCAATGAAAAACTGCTTAAGCAGTGGCATGATACCCTGCAAAACGTGGTAAATGAACAGGACTGGCGAGTAGTTACGGACAGTTTAAAGGGCTACATGACACCGGAGCTTAAGAAAAAGCTGGACGGCATAGCAACAGGCGCAAATAACTATGTACACCCTAGTTCGCATCCGGCGACCATGATTACTCAGGACGCAACACACAGATTTGTAACGGATACTGAAAAAAATACATGGAATGGCAAAGCAAGTACCGCTGTCGTATCTACTAGTGCAAACGGACTTGCACCGAAAAGAGATGGCAATACAAGCCACTTTTTAGCGGGAGATGGAACATGGAAAGCAGTCCCTTCTGCGTCCAGCGCGGCAAGTGCCACCAAAGCCACGCAGGACAGCCGTGGGCAACAGATAGATACAACATATGTAAAAGGGGTTACGGGAAGCAATGCAACATTAACAGTTACAAAAGGAAATGGAAGTACAAGCAGTGTAACTGTAAATAACGTTGCTAATGCTACAAATGCAAATATAGTTACGGAAAAAGCCATAACAGGAAATACACTTGCCAGCGCATTACCTGTCGGCATGACATGGAGTAAAGTTTATAATAATGGTTTCCCGTGTGCTTATGGTAATTGTCTATCTATTAGAGGAGCTGGCGCAATACAAATTGTGACGGAATGGAGCGGCGGTGATGCTACGCCTGCTAATATGTATTATAGAAATGCCAGAGACAGTAGTATTGATAAATGGAGTGCGTGGAGGACTTTGGCACATACGGGCGGAACAATCTCCAACGCCACTACAGCAAGCAAATTGGGAACGGGAACCGTGGGTAGTGGCGTAAAACCTATTTATTTAAATGCAGGTTCACCGGTAGCAAGTGGAAGCACTGTCGGCAATGCCAATAGACCGATTTACATGAATGGTGGCACATTGTCGCAGTGCAGTATTGATTTATCAACCTTAGCACCAAAAGCAAGCCCGGCATTAACGGGAAGCCCGACAGCACCAACGCAAGGCACTTCGGACAACAGTACAAAAATCGCTACGACCGCATTTGTCCGAAACCTCATTAATCAATTCAAAACCGACGGTACACTCGGTGGCATTGTTGGAGGCAGTTTAACACAAAATGGTTGGGTTAAATTTAGTAATGGTCTAATTCTACAATGGGGATTTAGAAGTGATACAGGTTATGGTGGTAGAACTGTTACTTTTCCTATTGCATTTACAAAACAATGTTTTAATGGTCATGTTACTACTAAAAGAGGTGGAGATAGTTCTAACGGAAATAACTATGTTGATAAATTAACTACTACCAATATGTGGACTGTTTGTGATGGTGGTGGTGGTTATTGGTTAGCAATAGGTGTTTAAACCCCAATAGCAATATAACACAAAGAAACACCATATACGTAAGAAAAACTATTTAGTTCTTTTGAATTTAAGTGATATCCACAATTTGCACTATCATCACTATTTATACCTACCGCTAAAATACTAGAAAAGCTTTTAAAGTCTATAGGTAAATGAATTACTTTTCTCCACTGTCCGCTATCATTAGCAAATCCCCATTGTCGATTATGTGAACAATGGGGAACGACCAGTAAACCAGGAACAATTACCCTGCCTATTGCGTTTACTAAATTTTATATACCTATATCTTGTCATGGTCATAACAAAGATTGGTTTCCATCTCAATACCCAAGTACCGTTTATGTTGTTTCCTTAAATCAATTATCATACGGTGCAGCAGAAGGTACCTATCATTATTTCATTGCTATTGGTAAGTAACAATGGGGAGTTGGTAGTAATAATATGTTTAAATTTCCAATTTCATTTACAAAAAATTGTTTTTGTGCAATTTTAACACGTAATAGTGGAACTTATGAAGTAGCATTAATCATTAAAAATAAATCTACATCTACAATAACATGGGAAGCATGGAATAGTAATGGTAAAGTAGATGTTGTTCCAGCAGAATGTTTAGTTGTGGGAGTATGACAAGGAACAATGGGGAAGTGCCAATGGAACAGATGGTTCTAACCCTCCGTGGTATAACTTCCCTATTTCTTTTCCTGATATATGTTATCAAGTAGTTACAAACCGCAAAGATAATGGTTGGGGAGCGGTAGATGGAAACTCAGCTGGAGCTTGTGATTGGAATAAAACTCAAGTTAGAATATATTCCAATGATGGCACTGTTCCAGTAAATTATATTGCAATAGGTAAATAAAATAATATTTTATATTAAATACCTAACGCTAACCATAAACCATCATTATTAGTACCACAAAGAATTTGAAAACTTTTTACACTTAAACTATATACTCTATCTGAACCTTGTCCACCTCCAATAGGAGTTACTATACAACAAAAAGCTTGCTGGGTAAACGCTATAGGAAAAGTTACAAACTGAGTATCATGTCCTTTTCCCCATTGTTACTTACCCATCGCAAGATACCAACCGCTAGTTTTCCAGTCAGTTCCTACATTTGTGTCAGTGGTTGTCCAGTAAGCTAAATTGTTAATATCTGTAGCATCAAATTTTAAACTTGATGTACTTATAACAGCAAACACTTTGCTTGTAAAAGAAACTGGATATCTGATAGTTCCTCCACTGCTAGGATAAGTTCCCCATTGTTTAAAGGAGTTGAAAAAATGAGTTTATAAATATATCTGATGTAAAAAATGAAGATTTATAGAAGAAAGGCTGATTTTATGTATTTAATGAAATTTGATGAAGAGGGCCAAAAGATTGCCGCCGTTCCGCAGGCATTAGCTAACGACTGGGGCGGCGAAGAAAAGTTGAAATCCGAAGGCTATATTGAAATATCCGATGAAGATTGGAACTATTACACTGGCAATATGGGTGACAGCGACAACGGCACTGGATATATTCGCGATAGCGAGACCGGTAAGCCGATTTCTGCGCCTGCTAGGGTAATTACATTAGAGGAGAGAGCAAATGTGCTTAAATCGGAGTATGAAGCCAACGTTAAAGCGATTGATGAAGCAATTCAGATTGCAAAAAATAACGGCGATACTGAGTATGTTACTGAACTACAGCAGGAACGACAAAATATATTAGATGAATATGCAAAAAAATTGGAGGAATTGACAAATGCTTAAATTTTGTACATTTTGCGGAAGAAAACTTGATACAGAAGGCTTTTGCACTAATTCAAAGTGTCCAGATTACAAACGAAAAGAACTTATAGAAACAGAAAAGAAAGTGTTAGCAGAAAAAGCAAAAAGCACCCAAGAAGCTAATAATAATAAGGCTTAGAGGGTGCTTTTATTATGTCAAAATTATATTACCGTATTTGTGCCATGTTCCACCTTAGAAAATAAAGGAATATAGCAATTTATATAGATTAACATTAACGCCATATTAGTGCCAAAATTTAATATTTAAAAACTATTAAATCCATAGCTTTTTTTAACTGATGTAGGTCCTTATGTGTATAGTGTTTTTCGGTTATGTCATTGCTGGCATGACCTAAAATACGTTTACTTGCTGTTATATTAGCACCGACATTATTCAATAAACTAGCTAAAGTATGTCGACACTCATGAGGTGTGTGATATTTAATATTTAATTCAATTAGTGTTTTATCAAATTTGGTTCTAAATCTGCTGTAATTCAAATGTATACCATGTTCATCACAAGCTATAAATTTATTATTTTCTGCTAAAAATTCTATCCAAAAAGGTAACGTTTGTTTATGCAATGGAATAATTCTATTTCTACCAGCCTCTGTTTTGCTTTCTCGAATTATTAAATAACGTTGTCTAAGTTTTACATCAGTTTTTTCTATGGATAGAAATTCACTGGGGCGAGTTCCTAACATCATATGCATTAATATCATTTTGGCATATCTGTTATTAAATGCTCTAAAAAGTTTATAAATTTGTCTAGTATTAAAGATTGTTTTTTTATAAACTTTTTTATCTTTGTCTATATCAACATATCGACTAATATCTTTTTCTGGTGGAATTATTTCGTATTTTACGGCATAGTTATACATGTGATGAAGAACCTGTCTAGCTTTCTTTTGTGTGCTATATCCAACACCACTGTCATGAATATCACGTATTGCAGATTGTAAATCACCAATACGAATTTTAGCAAACTGTTTATCGTATAAACGATTTAGATGTTTATAAGCACAGTTATAGCTAGATTGTGTACGTTCTTTAATACGTGGATATAAATAAGCTTTTACTAAGCAGAATAGTTCATCAAAAGTAATTTCACTAGGACTAAATAATAGTGGATTTTTATTGTATTCGCAAAGAAAAGCAAGTGCAGATTCATAAGTAACCTCATAGCCTATTACTTTTTGTTTTCCATCTATCCATTTACGGATTTCAAAAGGTTTACGGCGTCGACCACTTTTTTTGGTAATACTACCAAAGCCATTAGGTAATTTTAATCTTTTATTATTCAAATAAATCACTCCTTTTATTAGGAGTTTAAAGGAGAAGCTTATGTATGAGCAAATTATAAATTTTGTTAGTTCGTTAATTCCTACTAAATTAGAAACGTATGTTGGAGGAGGTGTTGCCTTTGTGGGAGTTTTATTGCAGCACTTTATAGGGCAATGGAACAATCAGATAGAAATATTGTTAATTTTTATGATTATTGATTATATTACAGGTCTAAGTGCTGCATATATAATGTCTAATGTTTACTTAGATAGTAGGAAAGGTTTCAAAGGTATTATCAAGAAAATGGTTATTCTTTGCTTGGTAATATTAGCACATCAGATGGATGTATTAATTGGGCAGGACACATTGATAAAAAATGTTGTCTTGCTCTTTTTTATTGGAAATGAAGGCTTAAGTATTTTAGAAAATGCTAGCAATTGTGGCTTACCAGTTCCAAAAAAACTAAAAGATACTTTGGCTCAATTCACAGAAATAAAAGCAAAGAAATAAATCTATTTAATGCAGTTAAATAATTGGAAAGTAATTGGAAGGTATTCGGAAAGTAAAAGTCTATAAACCGTACCATTAAAGGCTTTAATTGGAAGGTAATCGGTAGATTATTGGTAGATTTAAGCTAAAATTTAGTTTATTTTTAGTTAAATTTAGCAAACTAGTCGAATTCGACCAGTTTAATAAAAGGAGTGTATGCCATAATGCTAAAAATTTTTATAAATCCTGGACATGATATGGATTTAGACCCTGGAGCTTGTGCAAATGGAATTAGAGAGGTAGATATTGCTTTAGCTATTGGAAAGAAAGTAAAAAAGACAATGGAAGTAATCGGCTATCCGTGTCAAATTCTTCAATCTGATAACCTCAATGGAGAAACAGAGGGGAAACCTAATGTCTGTGCCACTGCAAATAATAGTGGTGCAGATATTTTTGTATCTATTCATTGCAATAGTGCAGTTAATGCTAGTGCAAAAGGAACAGAAACGCTTGTTTATAGTACAGGTGGTAAAGCGGAACTATTAGCTAAATGTATTCAAGCACAAATTGTTAATTCTCTTAATATGGTAGATAGAGGTATTAAAGAACGTCCTGATTTATGTGTATTAAGAGAAACAACTATGCCTGCGGTATTGGTAGAGACAGCATTTATTTCAAATCAAGAAGATGCTTATAAACTTATGTATAGAATAGAAGAATTTGCTAATGCCATTTCTCGTGGAATTACTGACGCAGAAAAATTATTTTGATAAGGAGATTGTATGAATATATTAAAAGAATTTGCAAAAATTTTTATCAGGTCCAAACTTGAGGATGAAAAACGAAAGCTTAAGGACAAATTACAAAAACAAATAATTACAACTACTAGTACTTCTGTAGTAGCTAGAAATGTGGCTTATCTTGGAATAGTAGATAAGCTAGATGGTAAAGGTATCGCAGAAGTAAATAAAATTATAGATAAAATTTAATAAAAGAGTTATAATTAAATAACATTTTCTTTTATTGCTAAAAGCCCCTATTGCTTAGAAAACATCTAGGTAATAGGGGCTTTTTTTATTTTTTTTATTGATAAATTTGCTTTACAGAATAATCAAAATATAGTATAATAAAAATATAGAAAGGAGGTGTTTACATGATAGATAATGATGTAAAAGATTTTCTTGAAGTATCTACTTATCTTATAGTTATTGGTGAAACATTAATAAAAATAGGTAGGTGGTTAAAAAGAAAAGCAAATAAAAAAGCCCCGCAAAATCGTAGAAAGCCTCGCAAGCGTAAACGATAAAGCAGAGCCGTAGAAGGAGCGGTTATCCGCTCCACTACGATTATTCTATCATGTATAACCGATGAAAACAATGATATTATTTACCATAATAGTTTTAATTAATTTTATTTTGAAGTTTAAAGACTTAGATTTTATTAATTGGCTTAATGGTGTAAGCATGGGAGTAATTATTTCATATTGGTTTATTAGATTTAGGAGGTAAATATGGGTAGAGGCGGAAAGCGTGAAGGTGCTGGAAGACCAGTGGGAACAACAAAAGAAGTTAGTACAGCACGACCAGGAAGAAATATAAGAGCTTATGATGATGAATATATTCTTATAAAAGAGTTTATGAAAATAGTAAGGAAAAATCCAAAATTAGCTGAAGAATTTATAAAAAATAATAAAATGTAAATAAAAAAGACCGTCTGCACTACCGACCAAAGTATTACAGACTGTCTTCTTAAAACAGAGGTTATCTTCAGAAAATAACCTCTTTCAATATTGAAAAAGCCTATAATTTTTAATAGTTTATAATTATTAAAAAGTCGTTGCTATAAAGTATTTATCTAAGGCAACGACTTTTATTTTTTTTAATTATAAAGATGTCAAAATATGATGTCACAAATCGTCTGATTAAAAAATAATAATAAATAAAAAACGTCGTAACCTTAATTACGACGCTGATTTACATATGGTTAGCTATTAATTCAAATACAACACTTGTTAAAGTTAAATTATTTTGGTTGCCCCCATATTGCTCCCAAAACCATAATTAAAATACAATACTTGTTAAAATTAAATGCTAGAAAAGTCAATCTTTATGATTTTCATTATACTATTAAAAGTATTAATATACAAGAATTTTAAATTTTTTTACTAATGATGATAGAATTTTTGGAGACTAAAAAAAGGTTTAATTTTTAAGCTTTAGAGGAGCTTTGCTTATTTTTAGCTGGCAATTTTATGGTAAATAAAAATTTTATTAAGCAATAAAAAACAAAAAAAGCAACTATCATGGATAGCTGCTTTAATTTTAAAATTTAGGTATATAGAAAAATAGAACTAATTTATTTTTAACAAATGCTAAATGTTCGCATGTTAAATCATATGGTGACCCACCCGGGACTCGAACCCGGAACCTGCTGATTAAGAGTCAGATGCTCTACCAATTGAGCTAGTGAGTCATTAACAACAAAAATTATTATACTGCTCATTTATGTATTTTGCAATACTTTTTTATAATTTTTTTCATATGACTAAAATGTTACAAAATTTAATAAATAAATAATTTTCAATAGTAAAACTTAAAAATATGTAATCTTTTTTCGTATTGTCTTAAAATTTATGAATAATTATGATATAATAAAAATTACTGTTGCAGAAATAAAAAAATATTTGATAGGAGGAATTTTATGAGCCCTGCAGTAATAACTTTATGCGTTTTAGCTGTAGCAGCATTTTTCTTTGTAACAGAGCTTATTCCATTGGCTGTTACGGCTATAGGTGCATCTATTGCATTAGGTCTTTTAGGAGTACTTACTCCACAACAAGTGTTTTCTGGTCTTTCTGATTCCACAGTAGTTTTATTTGCTGGTATGTTTGTCATTGGAGCAGCGATGTTTCAGACTGGATTGGCACAAAAAATTGGTATAAAAGTAGTAAAAAGCGCTGGAACTAGTGAAAATCGTTTGATGGCAGCTTTGATGTGCATTACTATTTTATTATCAGCAGTATCATCAAATACAGCTACAGTAGCTTGTTTGATGCCAGTAGTAATTCAAATTTGTGCGGTAGCAAAAATACCTGTATCCCCACAATTGATGGCATTAGCAGTAGCTGCAAATGTTGGTGGAACAATCACTATGGTTGGTACCCCACCAAATATTTTAATGAGTGCAACACTTCAGGCAACAGGATTAGAACCTTTTGGATTTTTTGAATTTGCGTATATTGGTGTACCTTTATCTATAGCTGGTATGGTTTATATGTTAAGTATAGGTAGAAAATTCTGCCCTAGACATTATGTAGAAACTGTAGAGAATGATAAAGCTTCAGATGAAGTCAAAGATCCAAAGAAAATGATAATATGTACTGTTATCTTAATTTTAGTTGTATTAGGTATGGCTTTTGAAAAAAATATTGGTATACCAATGCAAACTACTGCGATAATAGGAGCGTTAGCTTGCGTATTAACAGGTTGTTTATCTGAAAAACAAGCTTATTTAGGTATTGACTGGGTTACTATTTTCTTATTTGCAGGTATGCTACCACTTGCTTCTGCTATGGATAAAAGTGGCGCAGGTAAAATGATAGCAGATGGTGTAGTAGGAATTATTGGGGATAATCCATCTCCAATGTTAATAGTTGTAGCAATGTTTATTTTATCTTGTGGGCTTACACAATTTATGTCAAATACAGCTGCTGCAGCGTTATTAGCACCAATTGGTATATCTATAGCACAATCTATAGGTGCATCACCTTATCCTGTGCTTATGGCAATAGGTATTGCTGCTTCTTGTGCATTTACAACACCAGTTGCAACGCCACCAAATACTTTGGTACTGATACCAGGTCATTTTAAATTTATTGATTATGTAAAAGTCGGTTTGCTACTTGTTGTAGTTTCTCTAGTTGTTTGCATGATTGTAATTCCGTTCTTCTGGCCATTTTTCCCATGATGAATATCAGATAGTATAAGAGAGTTTTATTTTAGATTTTATTTATAGTTAAAGGATTGATTTTATGGATAGAGAAAATGCACTTAGTACGATTGCTTCATTTGATACAGAATTATATACATTCTTTCAAGAAGAGGTACAAAGACAAAAATATACCTTATCTTTTATGCCAGAGGAAAATTATTCATCACCTTTAAGCACATATCTTGAAGGTAGTATTTTGTCAAATACATTGACAACACACCATGATGAAGCTAAACCTACAGGCTTAGAAGAAATCACTATTAATCGCATTAATAAATTATTTGGCAGTGAACATGCAGTTATTCGCTTAGAAAGTATAGCAGCCGCTTCTCGCGTTGTTTTTTATAGTTTAGCTAAAAAAGGCGATACTATATTATCTTTAGATAATAGAAAAAGCGACCATTGTAATAGTAAAAATTTAGAATTTAATTTTGTTAGATTTAGTATTGACCCTAAAACACAATTATTAAATCTAGATAGAGTTGAACAAATAGCCAAAGAACATAAACCTAAAGTGATAATTTTTTCACCAGTTAATTATCCAAGAGTTATAGATTATGAAAGATTAGCTAAAATTGCACATGATATAGGTGCTTATATGTGGTTTGATATTTGTCAAAATGTAGGTCTTGTAGCAACAGGGCAAATACCTTCACCTGTACCTTATGCAGATGTAGTAACTTTTTCAACACATGATTCTTTAAGAGGACCACAAAGTTCAGTAATTTTATGTAAAAAAGAATTAGCTGATATCATTGATAAAACAGTTATCACTACAGGACATTTTTCTTTGAAAAAAAATATTTTAGCTAGTTTAGCTGTTATATTTAAAGAAGCGACTACAGAAAAATTCAAACAGTATACTAAACAAGTTGTATTAAATGCAAAAGCACTTCAAAAAGGATTAGAAGAAGAAGGTATTACAATTTTATGTAAAGGAACTGATACAAATTTAGTTTTAGTGAACCTTACTAAATTAGGTATTAGTTGTAAAAAAGCTCATAATGCTTTACAAAGTGCAGGTTTTATTGTAAAACCAACCGTATTATCTACTTGTGATGAAAATCTTAATTTTGAAATCTTGAGATTATCCAGTTTGATTTTAACAACTAGAGGGCTTAAAGAAGTGCAGATGGAACACATTGGTAAAATGATGGCTAAGGTATTGAAAAATATTGATGATATCGCGTTCTGCAACCTGACGAACAAAGATGTGGTAAGACATCCGCTGGTGCAGAAGATTGTACAGGCTTACGATGAATATGAAAAGAAAGCAAAGCCGGAAAATCACAGCGGCAGAGCAAAAAGTACGACGAGAAAACGGAGGGAAAATAAATGACACTGACGTTTGAAAATGAACAGGATTTTGACCTTGGATTTGATCCGGAAGAGGTTGCAGCAGCGGTAATCAATGGTGTGCTGGATCAGGAAGCGTGCCCGTATGAGGCAGAAGTAGAACTGATTCTGACTGATCCGGAAAATATCCGCACCATGAACCGGGAACACAGAAACATTGACCGGGAGACAGACGTGCTTTCTTTCCCGATGATCCCGTTTGAGAAACCGGCAGACTATTCTGTGATCGATGAGAAGGACGAATATTTTGACCTGGATACCGATGAACTGCTTCTTGGAGATGTGATGATCTCCGTAGACAGAGTTTATTCCCAGGCACAGGAATACGGTCACAGCATTGAGCGCGAGTTCAGCTTCCTGTTTGCACACAGCATGCTTCATCTTCTTGGCTATGACCATATGACACCGGAGGAAGCAGCCGTGATGGAGGCAAAGCAGGAAGAGGTGCTGCAGCGTCTCGGTATCACAAGAGACTGATTGAAAGAAGAAAAGG
>OOCM01000409.1_pt1 | contig 43691 bp, 37 predicted proteins | sample 1671111 | NCBI WGS metagenome assembly OOCM01 (sample SAMN06348123, study PRJEB24527) | human gut metagenome | biome: human gut; feature: ankylosing spondylitis patient; material: feces | host: Homo sapiens | place: China | collected 2015-10 | reverse complement strand
TAGCAGCCAATAAAACTGCTACGCTTAAAAGTCTAACTTTTTGGGGTCACATCAAAATCCTGCGTCCCAAAAGCATATATTATTATGCTTTATTCTTTACTTCTCTTTATTTATTGCGTAAGAATTCATCAATTCCCTTTGCTGCAGTTTTTCCTGCACCCATGGCAAGGATAACGGTTGCTGCTCCGGTTACTGCATCTCCACCGGCGTATACGCCATCTTTGGAGGTTGCTCCGGTCTCTTCTTCTGCAATGATACATTTTCTGCGATTGATGTCCAGACCCTTGGTAGTGGATGAAATCAATGGGTTTGGAGAGGTACCAAGAGACATGATTACGGTATCTGCCTCGATTTCGTATTCAGAACCTGGAATCTCTACCGGGCTTCTTCTTCCGGATGCGTCCGGCTCACCTAATTCCATCTTAATGACACGACAGCCTTTTACCCAGCCGTCTTCGTCTACTAAGATTTCAGTAGGATTCTGCAGAAGGTCAAAGATAATGCCTTCTTCTTTTGCATGATGTACTTCTTCTTTTCTTGCCGGAAGCTCTTCCTCGCCACGACGGTATACGATATGTACCTCTGCGCCGAGACGTTTTGCGGTACGGGCTGCATCCATTGCAACGTTACCACCACCAACTACAACAACTTTTTTGCCGGCTTTGATTGGCGTATCATAGTCATCACGGAATGCTTTCATCAGGTTATTTCTGGTTAAGAATTCGTTTGCAGAGAATACTCCCATTGCCTGCTCGCCAGGGATTCCCATAAATCTTGGAAGTCCTGCACCGGAACCGATAAATACAGCTTCGAATCCTTCTTTTTCCATTAATTCATCAATGGTAACTGCTTTACCAATGACAACGTTGGTCTCAATCTTAACGCCTAAAGCTTTTACATTTTCTACTTCTGCTGCAACTACTTTTGACTTTGGAAGACGGAATTCCGGAATACCATAGATTAATACTCCACCTGCTTCATGTAATGCTTCAAAAATAGTAACATCATAGCCAAGCTTTGCCAAATCGCCGGCACAGGTAAGACCTGCAGGGCCGGAACCGATAACTGCTACTTTATGTCCATTTAATTTTTCTGCTTTCTTAGGCTTGATTCCATGCTCTCTTGCCCAGTCAGCTACGAAACGCTCTAATTTACCGATTGCAACCGGCTCACCCTTGATACCACGGATACATTTTCCTTCACACTGACTCTCCTGTGGGCATACACGGCCACATACAGCAGGAAGTGCAGATGATTCACTGATAATATGATAAGCTTCTTCGAAGTTGCCTTCTTTCACCTGTGCAATAAATGCCGGAATATTAATGGAAACCGGACATCCTTTCATACACTGTGCATTTTTACAGTTTAAGCAGCGTTTTGCTTCTGCTACTGCTTCTTCTTCATTATAGCCAAGACAAACTTCTTCAAAGTTTGCTGCACGTACCTCTGGCTCCTGTTCACGTACAGGTACTCTTGTTAATCCTTCCATTATTTGTCACCTCCGCACTGACCGCATCCACCATGATGGGTATTGCCTTCCTGCAATTTTAACATTGCACGGCCTTCTTCTGTCTTATACTGAAGCTGTCTCTTCATTGCCTGGTCGAAATCTACCTGATGCCCGTCAAATTCCGGTCCATCCACGCATGCGAATTTTACTTCGCCGCCAACCATAAGACGACATGCTCCACACATTCCGGTTCCGTCTACCATAATCGGATTCATGGATACAACAGTTGGAATGCCAAGCTCCTTGGTCAGTTTACAAACGAATTTCATCATAATCATTGGTCCGATGGCAACACAATGATCGTAACGAACACCTTTATCCCATAATTCCTGTAACTGGTTGGTTCCCATTCCATGGAAGCCATAAGTACCATCATCGGTTGTTACATAAAGATTAGTTGCAACTTTACGCATTTCTTCTACCAGAATTAATAAATCCTTGGTCTTAGAACCCATGATAACATCACAGTCTACCCCATGTTCATGTAACCATTTTACCTGTGGGTAAACCGGTGCTGTTCCAACACCTCCGGCGATAAATACGATTTTCTTTTTCTTTAACTCTTCTATATCTTCCTCAATAAGGTCGGATGGACAGCCCAGTGGTCCAACAAAATCCTGGAATGTATCTCCTTCCTCTAAATATGCCATACGCTCTGTAGATGCTCCAACTGTCTGGAATACAATTGTTACAGTTCCTGCTTTTTCATCATAATCACAGATAGTAAGCGGAATACGCTCACCTTCTTCATCGATTTTCACGATTACAAATTGTCCTGGCTTTGCAGACTTTGCAACACGCTCTGCTTTGACATCCATAAGATAAATCTTATCTGCCAGCTTTTCCTTTTTTATAATAGGATACATACTATACCTCCATACTTTGTTTACATCAACTCGTGGAATTCCAGACCACTAGATTTAATCATATAGGAAAAGTGTCAGAAAATCAACATTTTCCGACACTTGTTTCTTAAAAAAATTTACCAATTTCTATTTTTACTGTGCTGACATTAAAATCCGGTCATTGTCGAGACGCTTTCCTGCCTGGATGCGGAATTGTTCCAAAAGGCTGTCTACCGTCATTTTCTTCTTCTCTTCATCCTTTAAATCAAGGACAATATTTCCGGAATCCATCATCAGAATCCGGTTGCCAAGCTCTAATGCCTGATGCATATTGTGGGTTACCATAAGACAGGTAATATGATGCTCTGCAATAATTTTTTTCGTCAGTTCCAATACTTTCTCTGCGGTTGCAGGGTCAAGTGCTGCTGTATGCTCATCCAAAAGAAGAATCTTCGGGGTCACCATCGTTGCCATCAGAAGGGTAAGTGCCTGCCTCTGACCGCCGGATAACAATCCCACCGGCTGCTTCATTCTGTCTTCCAGGCCCATATCAAGCTGGGATAACAGTTCTCTGAATTTTTCTTTATCGGATTTACGGATTCTGCTGAAAAATGCATTTTCTTTTCCGGATGCACGAAGATATGCCAGTGCCATATTTTCTTCAATGGTCATATGTGGTGCTGTTCCCTTTAACGGGTCCTGAAACAGATGACCAATGACTTTACTGCGCAAAAATTCTTTCTTATATGTAATATCCTCTCCATCTAGAATAATCTGTCCTTCATCTACATAGAACGCACCTGTAATCGCATTAAATGTAGTTGATTTTCCTGCCCCATTACTTCCTACGATTGTTGCAAAATCTCCATCTTCAAGAACCAGGTTCAAATCACACAATGCTTTCTTTTCATTTACGGTTCCCGGATTAAATGTCTTAGATACATGCTTCATTTCTAACATTATCGGTCACCTCCCATTTCCTTTGCATTTGCTTCTTCCAGACGCATATTGTCTTTTAATTTCTTCTGTGCTGTGCTCTTCTGTCTGACAAACGCTGCCTTCTTTTTCAGGAACGGGAATGCAATTGCAATTGCTACGATAATTGCAGAAACCAGTTTCAGTGCCTCTGCCGGAACATTCAGTCTTAATGCAACGGCTACTAAGAAACGGTACAGGCAGCTTCCTAATACAACACCTAATACTCTGCGGAACATGGAGCCTTTTCCGATAATGGATTCTCCAATAATCAGGCTGGCAAGTGCGATGGTTACCATACCGGTTCCAAGGTTGATATCGCAGGATTTCTGGTACTGTGCCAGTACACCGCCGGATAATGCAGTCATTGCATTGGCTACACAAAGACCTACGGTAATTGTAAAGGATGGATTAATGCTGGAGGCTTTTACCATGTCAGCATTATCACCGGTTGCCCGTATGGAAAGACCTAATCTGGTATTTAAAAATGCGGATAAAATCACGCCGATTACCAGTACGATTAATGCTGCCACAATCAGTTTATACCAGCCACCGCCAATGGCATTTTTTGCCATGGTAAATATGGTATTGCAGTTAAACAGGTTTACCTGGGAAGCAAATCCCATGACCGCAATGTTAATGGTATAGAGCCCCGTATTTACAATAATTCCTGCCAGAATCGATTCAATTCCAAGCTTTGTCTGCAGAAATGCTGTAATAAATCCGGAACATACACCGGCTAACATTGCTGCTGCCAGTGCCAGAATCGGATGACCCTGTATCGTTACCATGGCACATACGGCACAGCCTAAGGTAAAGCAGCCATCGGTTGACAAATCTGCAATATTTAATATGGAAAATGAAACAAACAATGCCAGTGCAACCAGGGCGTATATACACCCTAGCTCTAATGCACTTTGTAAAATGGATACTGTAAATATGGAGCCCATTCTTTAATCCCCCTGACTATCTTATCATACTATCGTTTTATCTTTTTATTCAAACTCTTCTGCGGTCTGAATCTCTACTACTTTTTCACACATACCGTCAAATACGCTGTAATCAATTCCAAGCTGGCTTGCCACATCTGTATTTACAGTTGCGATTCCGTTGCTCATGGTCTGTACTGCTGTTGTTGCAGGATCTTTCCCATTTACTAAAATATCTACTACAATGTCTGCTGTTGCAGTACCAAGGTCAACATAGTTTACACCGAATCCACAGAAAGCTCCGTTTAATGCGAAAGAGTCAGCTCCTGCATAATGTGGAATGCCTGCTTCTGCAAATTTCTCATAAATTGCAAGTTCTGCTGTCATTACGGTGTTATCGGTCGGTGTAAATACGGCATCTACACCGGCTGCAACTAATGCATCTGCTGCAAGAGAGATTTCATCATTGGTTGTTCCTGTTTTTTCTACATATTCAACGCCTTTTTTATCAAGATAATCTTTTGCGTCCTGAATTGGAACAGTGGAAGAATCCTGACTCTTATTATATAAAAGACCTACTTTTTTAATGTCTTTATTTGCTGCAAACATTAAGTCCATTACAGCTTCTGTATTTAATGCATCCGATGTTCCGGTGATATTGGAACCAGGTTTATCCATACTTTCAACAAGTCCTGCAGTAACCGGATCACTGACTGCAGAGAATACAACCGGAATCTGATTTTCTTCTGTTGCTGCCTGCATAATCATTGCGGTTGGTGTTGCGATTGGAATAATCACATCTACATCTTCTGCAACCAGGTCTGTTGCAATCTGGTTTAAGGTAGAAGAATCTGCCTGACCATTGTAAGTATAATCTTTATAATCAAAAGTAACACCGAGCTCTTTTGCTTTTGCATCCAGCTCTGCTTCTACTGCTTTCTCAATCTGATTTAAAGAAGCATCATCTACATACTGTACGATACCTACTTTATAAACTTTACCATCTGCTGCAGCCTTCTCTGTTGTTGCTGCATCATTGGATGCACTGTTGCTTCCGCATCCTGTCATTGCTGCTACTGCCATAGCCATTGTTAATACTGCTGCCATCATTTTCTTCTTCATAATTACTACCTCTTCTTTCTTATATGATTTATTGTTGTTCATAAGAGAAAGCGCTTTTACTGTTTTCCAACAGTAAAAAACCGCCTCAAGCTTATGCTTGAGACGGTAATAAAATCTTATTATCGCGGTACCACTCATATTGACGAATTGTCCACTCATTCATGTACGAATCATACATGCCGGATTGGTAACGGGTTCGGTTCCCGGTGACGCCTACTGTTAATTCAGGCCACCCTCGAAAGTCCATTCAGCAAAATCTTCCATACTGCAATTCCACCACCTGCAGCTCTCTTTGATTTCCAATCAAGCTTACTACTCTTTCTCAACGGTTTCTCTTATTGAAGTTAGAATAATACTTTTCTTTCACATTGTCAACACTTTTTTATGAGAAATATACCAGTTCATCTTCCGGCTTCTCTGCCGGCTCGATGGATACCGGATAAAGGACAGGTCCTTTTCCTCTGTATTCCTTGGCAAATTCCACATGAACTTCTGCGGTAATATTTATCCATGATTTGTGACCGATTTCTTCCGACTTCGGATATTTGCATTTAAATCCTAAGAACTGTACATCCTCTACACAACAGGTCATGGCAAAACGTCCCGGCACGAACATGCCCTTCCTGCTCATCTTTTCCGGATTATATACCAACGCAAGGAATTTGATTTTCTTGCCATCGTATTTCTTCGGATTATCCTGTGCATCCATATACCAGATTGCATAATCTGCATCCGTAATATCAATGACATCTGCATTGATGTCAAATGGCAGTTCTTCATCGGCACTCTCATCAATCGTTCCATCGGCACGCTCGTATACAATCTGTGCCGGACGGTTCTGTGCTTTTACTGCACGACGGAACTTGCCCTTTGGTGTATTGTCATCACAACGGTTAAAGATTACTACATCTGCCTTAAACAACTGCTCCATAATCATGGCACGCATATTGGCAAGATACATTTCAAATGTAGTGGCATCTACGGTTGCCAAAGACTGTACGATTACCCAGCCATCCGGCATCTTTGTCTCAAGCAACGTAGCAATATCCCAGGTACCGTTATACTCAATAAAAATCTGCTCCGGTTTGTATGTCTCCTGAATCTTCTGCAAGGTCTCTGTTGTAAAATCTTCCTGCTCCTCAATCATCGCAACCTTCGCATTAATGGTATTTAATTTTGCTTCATCATATTCTTCATCACCGTCTTCACAGACAATAATTACCGTACGGTTGTCCCCGCCGAAATCATTTTCAAAAAGTGTTTCTTTGATTAATGTGGTCTTACCGCTATCCATAAATCCGGTAAATAAATATACTGGAATCTCCTGCATGGTTTCCCCTTTCCTATCTGACGGGCATTATGCAATGCCGAATAATTCTTCAATCTTGTGTTCGTCAATCTTAGAACCAATGACACAGAGTCTTCCGGTGTAATCCGGCTCTCCGTCTCTTAATTCATACTCGCCTGGAACCATATCAAAGTAAATCCAGGAACCATTGACATCCTCTACCATTCCTTTTGCACGGAGAATCATACCATACTCTTCGCTCTCGGATAAGGTCTTTAATACCTCTTCAATCTTCTCACGGGTAAATTTATGCGGAGTCTCTTTGCCCCAGCTTGTAAACACCTCATCTGCATGATGGTGATGATGATGTTCGTGGTCATGGTCATGGCATCCGCAGGTGCAGTTCTCGCCATGCTCATGATGATGTTCATGCTCCTCATGGTCGTGATCGTGATGGTGTTCATGCTCCTCGTGGTCATGGTCATGATGGTGGTGATGCTCATGCTCTTCGTGGTCGTGATCGTGTTCATGTTCTTCGTGGTCATGGTCATGATGGTGTTCATGTTCATGCTCATGTTCTTCCTCTTCTGCTTTATGATGTGCCTCTGCAAGAAGTTTCATCTCAAGAGAATCCTGTCCTTCCATAACTTTGAGAATCTGCTCACCTTTGATGGCATCCCAAGGAGTTGTAATGATTGCAGCCTTGCCATTTAATTCCTGCATCTGTTTTACGCAAAGCTCTAACTGCTCCGGTGTTGTGCTCTGGGTTCTGCTTAATACGATTGTTGTTGCAAATTCAATCTGGTTATTGAAGAATTCGCCAAAGGCTTTCATCTGTTTGGATGCTTTCTTTGCATTTACAACTGTAACCAGTGCATTTAATTTCACATCCTGCTCTTTTTCCACATCAATAACAGATTTCATTACGTCAGAAAGTTTACCAACTCCTGACGGCTCGATTAAAATACGGTCCGGATGGAATTTAGTTATTACTTCATTTAAGTTCTTTCCAAAGTCTCCTACCAGGGAACAGCAGATACATCCTGAGTTCATCTCGGTAATCTCAATGCCGGAATCCTTTAAGAATCCGCCGTCGATACCGACTTCACCAAATTCATTTTCAATCAGTACCAGCTTCTCACCAACAAAAGCCTCTTCTATCATTTTCTTGATAAATGTGGTCTTTCCAGCTCCTAAGAAGCCTGAAATAATATCAATTTTTGTCATTTTAACATCCTTCTTTCTAATATTTAAAGTGCATTTCACACTGAATTGATTTGTCTACCTATTGCAATATAGCAGAAAATTTAAAATTTCTCAACCCGGCAGCCGGAACTTCATACAAATTTTATAAATAGATTTTTCTCAAAAATCAATGGGTATGATACAATCCGGCATAAATTCCATTCCGCGCAAGCAGTTCCTCATGGGTTCCTTCTTCTTCGATTCCCTGTTCTGTCAGCACCAGAATACGCCCTGCATTTTCTATCGTAGAAAGCCTGTGGGCAATTACAAATGTTGTCCGGTTCTTCGCCAGTTTCTCAAGCGATTCCTGTACCACTTTTTCACTTTCATTATCCAGTGCCGATGTTGCTTCATCAAAAATAAGAATCGGCGGATTCTTTAAAAATACCCGGGCAATGGATAATCTCTGCTTCTGCCCGCCGGAAAGTTTTACGCCACGCTGTCCGATATCTGTATCATATCCATCTGGCAATGACAGAATGAATTCATGCGCGTTGGCATTTTTTGCTGCCTCAATTACTTCTTCTCTTGTTGCATCCGGTTTGCCATATGCAATATTTTCAAAAATAGTTCCGGCAAACAAATAAACATCCTGCTGGACAATGCCAATGTGGTCTCTTAAACTTTTTAATTTATAGTGGCGGATATCACAGCCATCAATTAAAATTCTGCCCTCTGACACATCATAAAATCTTGGTATCAGGCTGCAAAGGGTTGTCTTTCCGGCACCTGAAGTTCCCACCAGTGCCACATAGCTTCCAGCCGGAACTTTCAGATTTATATGCCTTAAAACGCGGCTTAAATGTTCTTCATACCGGAAGGAAACATCCTGAAATTCTACTTCTCCCCGCACATTTTCCATGACAATGGCATTTTCCTCATCCGAAATATCCGGTTCAATGGAAAGAATCTCCATAAACCGTTCAAAGCCGGAATATCCATTCTGGAACTGCTCGGTAAAATCAATCAGTGTCTTAACCGGCTCGGTAAATACATTGATATATAAAAGAAACGTAATCAAATCCGTAATACTCACACTGCCACCCGGAATCCACAGTGCTCCGGCAATCACCACTACTACGGTAATCAACGTGGTAAATGCAGTCAGTCCCGCCTGATAACCACCCATAAAGAGATAGCTGTTCTTCTTGGCATCTAAGAAGCCTTTGTTTCCGCGGCTGAATTTTTCCTGTTCGACTTCTTCATTAGCAAAGGATTTTACTACGCGGATACCGGAAAGGTTGTCCTCAATCTGGCTGTTGATATCCGCTATCTTAATACGGTTCTGCCGGAACGCCTTTTTCATACGCTTATTAAAGAAATATGCATACGCTATCATAAACGGTACCAGTGCAAATGCCGCCACTGTAAGCTTCGGACTGATTCCCATCATAATAGCAAATGCACCAATTATCTTAATCAGGGAAATCACGATATTTTCCGGTCCATGGTGCAGCAGTTCACTGATATCAAAAAGATCCGTGGTAATTCTCGCCATCAGTTGTCCTACTTTCTGATTATCATAGAATGCAAAGGACAGTTTCTGATAATGTGCAAATATTTCTGCCCGCATATCATATTCTATTTTTGCACCCATTACATGACCATTATTAGAAATATAATAATTGCTGTAACACTGGACTGCTACCAGCACTACCATAAACAGTGCAAGTTCTCCAATTGTTTTTACTGCATCCTGCTCCGGCAGATATACCACGGTTGATGTAATATAACGCACAATCAGCGGAATCACCAGTGCCGCCACTGCTGCTAACAATGCAAAAAACATATCGGTAAAAAATACGCCAAGATATGGTTTATAATAAGAAATCATTTTCTTTAAATTCTGCTTCATCTGTCTATCCCTCTTGCCTTTACCAGCTTATTTTTCATCACAACTGTCCATCTTATACTGTTTCTTTTGCAAATGCAAGTTTCTTTATGCTACAATGACTTTTATAAACGTGGCGGATTGACACTATATAATCCTTGTTAAAATAATCCTGTTATCCAAAGGATATTTGTTTTGGATATAAAATACCGTAGTTCTAAGCTGCATGTTTTGCTTTTGCCTGTAAAAACCGTCTTTCCAATGTTTGACAGTCTATCTGTACCGTCCGTCGAAGTGCGGATGCCTAAGAAGGGCTGTTAGGGGCACTTGGAATTTCGTCCGGCAACAGGCAACGCTGGCACATGGACGTGCCAGCGAGGTGCATATGAACATGGATGTGAATTTGCACCGGTTGCCGGACAAAATATTTTGCCTGCCGAAATTCCTAGTGCCCCTTACAGGTCTTATACCGCATCCGCACCCGGCGGACAGTGCAGATATCCGGTCAAAGCAAGCGGAAAGACAGTTTATCATCAAGTAAAACATGCAGCTAAGAACAACTGGCATTTTCCATCCCATAAACAAATATCCTCCGGATAACCGAAATTATTTTATGCAAGTATTTTGTCAATCAGTGCCTTCTATAAATTAATTGTAAGGAGAAGAAAACATGACACATGTACTTCTTGTAGATGATGATACAAGTATTGTTTCCAGTTTACGCACTTTCCTGAATCAGGAGGGTTTTCAGGTTACTTCTGCAAATAACCAAAAGGAAACCATCGATTTATTAGATTCCGGGCAGTATCACTTTGACCTGGCGCTGCTTGATGTCTCCCTGCCGGATGGAAGCGGCTTTTCTTTGTGCAGTGCCATCAAGGCAAACTCTGATATTCCTGTCATTTTTCTGACAGCATCGGATGATGAATATAGTGTGGTTGCCGGGCTTGACCTTGGTGCCGATGATTATATTCCCAAGCCCTTCCGGCCGAGAGAACTGATTTCCAGAATGAACAGTGTTCTCCGCCGCTATCACCGTGGCAGCCAGCCGTTGGAATATCATGAACTAAAAGCTGATACTGTACGTGGACTGGTCTATAAAAATAATATGGAACTAACGCTTTCTGCTTTGGAATACCGGCTGCTTTTACTCTTTCTTTCCAACCAAGGCATTGTCCTTACACGAAGCCGGCTCTTAGATGAACTTTGGGATATGGCAGGGGAATTTGTAAATGATAATACCCTTACCGTCTACATCAAAAGGCTCCGGGAAAAAATCGAAGCCGACCCGGCACACCCGGAATATATCAAAACCATCCGCGGACTGGGCTATAAGCTTGGTGACTAATTGAACTGCAGAAAATGACTGTTATAAATATGAGTACCATAATAACCGATGAAAATGTATTTTCCCAAAGGAGTCTATATGAAATTTTTACGCAATCCCGAAATCAAAAAATGCCTGTTTCTGCAACTGCTTGTATGCTTTATCTTTGCAGGCATCGGATTTTATTTTGATACCATCTGTGGTGTAATCATCCTTTTTGCATCACTTATTTTCATTCTTATTTTTATGATTTTCACCAGGAAACGTTACCGGAAGGTGGAATCCTTAAGTCAGCAGTTAGATGCGATGCTGCACAGTAACAGCAGTGGTGATTTCAGCGACTATATGGAAGGAGAACTTGCAATTTTACAAAATGAGCTTGCCAAGCTGACCAGACGCCTTGCGGAACAGAATCAGGCACTTGAAAACGATAAAAAATATCTTGCGGATGCCATGGCTGATATTTCCCATCAGCTCCGCTCTCCCCTTACTTCCATCCGCCTTTTGCTGACTCTCTTAAAAGAGCCGGCTCTTTCCGATGAGAAGCGAAGGGAATCCCTGCGGGAATTATCCATGCTAATTGACCGGATGGACTGGCTCATTGAAACTTTGCTGAAATTATCTTCCATGGACGCAGGAACCATTACTTTTCACCAGACCAAAACCTCTGTCAAAGAACTGCTCTCCACTGCGGCTGCACCTTTGCTTATTCCATTGGAACTACGGTACATCCAGTATCATGAAACCATAGAGCCGAAGGATTTTTCTTTTTCTACGGATTTACGATGGACGGCGGAAGCCCTTGGAAACATCTTAAAGAACTGCATGGAGCACACGCCTTCCGGTGGCAGGATTGATGTTACGGTTACCGACAATCCAATCTATGTTTCTATCGTGATTGAAGATAATGGAAGTGGTTTTCTGCCAGAAGATATTCCGCATCTTTTTGAACGCTTTTACAAAGGAAAAAATGCCACCGGCCAGAGCATTGGCATCGGTCTTTCCCTCTCCCGTATGATTGTTTCCAAAGAAAACGGAACCTTAAAAGCAGAAAACCGTAAAGAAGGCGGTGCACGTTTTATCCTGAAATTCTATAAAAAGTGACAGAACTGTCACTGAAAAGTCATGCTCCTGTCATCCGGGATGCTTATACTTCTCATTAGAATCGCATCAAATGGAAAGGAGTTACTTATGGAAATCTTACGAGCTGAAAATCTTACCAAAATCTATGGAACAGGAGAAAATCAGGTGGTTGCCCTAGACCACGTTTCTTTTTCTGTCAACAAAGGCGAATTTCTCGCTATCATCGGGCCATCCGGTTCCGGCAAATCCACACTGCTTCACATTTTAGGCGGTGTCGATACACCAACCTCCGGCAAAGTCTATATGGAGGGCACTGATGTCTACGCGCAAAAGGAGGAACAGCTTGCCATCTTCCGCAGACGGCAGGTCGGGCTGATTTATCAGTTCTATAATCTGATTCCGGTACTGAATGTCATTGAAAATATGACACTTCCTGTCCGCATGGATGGACGCCCGGTCAACAAAGAGCATTTAAATGAGCTGCTGGAAATTCTCTCTTTAAAAGGGCGGGAAAATCATCTTCCAAACCAGCTTTCCGGTGGTCAGCAGCAGCGTGTCTCCATCGGCCGTGCTTTAATGAACGCTCCTGCTGTGGTTTTAGCCGATGAGCCTACCGGAAACTTAGATTCCAAAAACAGCCAGGAAATTGTGGAACTCTTAAAATATTCCAACCAGAAATTTAACCAGACCTTAATTGTCATTACCCATGATGAAAACATTGCCCTTCAGGCAGACCGTATCATTGCCATCGAAGACGGTAAAATTACACGGGACGAGGTGATTCGTGCATGAATATCTTTCACAAAATCACACTCACCAATTTAAAAAAGAATAAAACCCGTACCATCGTCACGATTATCGGAATTATTCTCTCTACTGCCATGTTTACTGCAGTTACCAGCAGCATCAGCTCTCTTCATGCATTTATGAAGGAATATACCATTGATACCGAAGGAAGCTGGCAGGGTGCCGCTTTTCGTGTCACCCCATCAGAAGCAAAAGATTTCCTCTCCCATGACGAAATCGAGTCTTCTGTTTCTTTAAAATATATTGGATATGCCGATCTTAAAGATTCCGCCAACCAATACAAACCATACCTTTATATCTGCGGTGTAACGGATGATGTTACTACTCTTCTTCCGGTACACATCACGAAAGGACGGATGCCTGAAAATGATTCTGAGCTTCTGCTTCCTGAGCACCTTACCTATGACGGTGGCATTGCTTATAACTTAAATGATGAAATTACACTGGATGTGGGAGAACGTGTCGATGAAGAAGGTTTTGTTTTAGATAATAACACTTCACTGCTTGGTAATAAGTCAGAAAAAACAAAAGACGGAAAAGTAATTCCGTTAGAATCCATTACAAATACGGAGTCAAAAACTTATCAGGTGGTAGGTTTTTACAGCAGACCTTCCTTTGAAAGCTTTCAGGCTCCGGGTTATACAGCACTGACTCTCTCTTCTGCCCGGACATCCTATCAGGATATTTACTTCTGTCTTCATAACAGCAAGGATGTATCCAGTTTTTTAGAGCAGAATGCACCATATTCTTATACCATGAACTATGATTTACTGCGGCTTGACGGAGCATCCATGGAGGATTCCTTAAACCGCACCGTCACCAGTCTTGCGGTTATTTTGATTGCAATTATCGTACTTGGGTCTATCTCACTGATTTATAATGCATTTTCCATTTCTATCAGCGAACGAACCAGACAATTTGGTCTGCTTTCATCCCTTGGTGCAACCAGACACCAGATGATTCACAGCATCCTGTTTGAAGCGGCTTTCCTGTGTCTTATCGGTATTCCGCTTGGAATCTTCTTCGGTTTAGTTGGCATTGGCATTACCTTCTATTTCACTGGTGATACTCTTGCCATGCTGTACCGAAGCGAAACCACACTGCACCTGACCCTGCAGCCATCCGTTGCCGGAATTGTGATTGCCGTCACCCTCGCTTTTATTACGGTATTGATTTCTGCTTACCTGCCAGCACGGAAATCCATGAAGTTATCTGCCTTAGAAGCCATCCGGCAGACCAGTGATATTAACATCCGTTCCAAAAAAGTGCATACATTTCCACTTACGGAAAAATTATTTGGCTTTGAAGGAATGCTTGCTGCCAAAAACTATAAACGAAGCCGCAGCAAATACCGTGCTACTGTTATCTCACTTTTCTTAAGTATTGTACTGTTTATTTCTGCCAGCAGCTTTTGTGCTTATCTGACACATTCTGCCGGCAGTATTTACAACGGAAACGGTTATGAGCTTTCCTGCACCATATATTCCGAAAAGAATTATGACCCGGATGCTCTTTTAACAAAAATCCGTGCTTTAGATGGCATAGATAAGGCTTCTTACGGTGCCAGCTTCGCTGCTGGCTTTACGGTAGCCAAAGAAGACTGTTCGAAAGAATTTGAAAGTTTCTATTCTGATTATGAACAGGCTTATTACAGCAATACACTCCTGGCAGATGACTCCTGTGAGCTTACCACTTTGATTTATTTCGTGGAGGATCATTTATTTGAAGATTATTTAAAAGAAATCGGGGAAAATCCTTCCGATTATCAGAATTCTGATCATCCAACGGGTGTATTGATTGACCGGCTTCATGTATTCAATGACAAATACTATGACATTAATATTTTCGCCAATCCTTCTTCGCAGGATATTGTATTATCCGCTTTAGACGAAGATGTGAAAAATACCTGCACCGTCACCGCTGGTGCTTTCAGTGATACCATTCCTTTCGGTGTCAGTGCTCCTTCCGATAATGCGAAATTTATTTTTCCATATTCCTGTAAGGATGCTCTCTGGCAGGCACTCAGCCAGAACCCGGATAGTTCACTGGAAAATTCATACTATATAAAAACAGATAATCACAAACAGGTACAGACCGACTTAAATACACTCTTTGACAACGAAAATATTTCTGCTGATATCTATGATTATATGGATTCCATTGAAAATGAGCGTGCCATGATTACCGTTATCAATATTTTTTCCTATGGATTTATTACACTAATTTCCCTGATAGCGGCAGCCAATGTATTTAACACGATTTCTACCAATATTATTTTACGAAAACGTGAATTTGCCATGTTAAAGTCCATCGGTCTTTCTCCGAAGGGCTTCCGAAAAATGATGCAGTTTGAATGTCTGCTCTATGGCTGCAAGGGACTCCTTTACGGACTTCCGGCTTCTATTGGAATCACCTGGCTTATTTATCGGGCAGTCAGTGATGGAATCGACTTTGGATTCTTTATTCCATGGTATAGCTTTGTCATTGCCATTGGCAGTGTGTTTGTCGTCGTTGCTGCAACCATGATTTATTCCATGCGTAAGCTTTCTTCTGAAAATATCATGGATGCATTAAAAAATGAAAATTTATAAAATCTCTTTTTCTTTCAGATTATAAAAGGTAAAATCACCGGTATTTAAAAGCATTCCATTGGCATCTGTAATTTCAAATGCTACTACTGTGAGGTTCCTTCCGGGTTTTACCACTTTGGCGGTGCATGTAACATATTCTGTTGCACGCGCCGCTTTTAAATAGCGGATCTGTCCGTCCACAGTAGTCACATAATATCCATAGGTTCCTGCCGCAATTCCGCATATGGTATCCACTGCCGAATACAGTACTCCGCCGTGCAAATCTCCATAGATATTTGTAAACTCTTTTTTGAATGGCAGTTCTGCCTTTACCCTTCCAAGTTCTGCCTCTGTTATCTTCATCTGCAGCAGACTTCCAAAGGGATTCTGCTCTAATAATTTCTGGCATTCTTCTATTGTAATTTTATTTTGCATTTGGTTCCTCTTTTCTTACATGTATCTTTTATCCTTTATTTGTACCCATTTTGTGCTCATTTATGTTTTTTGTCAATGAAACAATCTATCTGACTTTTCGGATTGCCAAATCCCCATCCTATGATGTAATATATTTTGTATGGTGTATATTAAGAATTTTTCTCACCATACACTTACGCATCAAGGAGGTATCTTTATGGATCCAAAGAAACAATTTTATGAAACACTCGCTACGTCCATGATTGAAAAATTCAAGAAAAGACAGATTGACGCATATTACTGTGCCACCAAAGAAGAAGCCGTTGCACTTGCCACTTCCATGCTGCCGACACAGGCAACCGTTGGTTTTGGCGGTTCCATGACTTTAACCGAAAGTGGTATGATGGCTGCTCTGCAAAATAAGACTGACATCACTCTTTATGACAGAAGCAAAGCTGCCACACCGGAAGAAACAACTGCAATTTATCATCAGTGTCTGAATGCAGATTATTATTTTATGAGTTCCAATGCAATCACTTCTGACGGACAGCTTGTCAATATTGACGGAAATGGCAACCGGGTTGCAGCACTCATCTATGGCCCGAAGGAAGTCATCGTTATGGCCGGTATGAATAAGGTTGTAAAAACAGTTGACGACGCTCTTGACCGGGTACATAATACTGCTACTCCTGCCAACTGCATCCGCCTTAGCAAGAAAACGCCATGTGCACTCACCGGAACATGTGCCGACTGCCTCTCACCGGAGTGTATCTGTAATCAGGTTGTTATCACCAGAAGAAGTGGTATTCCGGGAAGAATCAAAGTAATTCTCATCGGAGAGGAATTAGGATATTAATACGATTTCATAAAAAAATCCGCATACCAGATATACTCTGATATGCGGATTTTTATTTTATCCTATGCTCCGGCTGTAAATGTCGGTAGTTTCTCAATGACTTCCTGCAACGGACTCCAGTTCATCAGTTCTTCCTTTTCATCCTCTCTCTTGAAAGAAATCCCATTTTCCTTTTTCTGCTTTCTCTTTTCTGCACTTTCCTGAGTTCCCGGCAGTCTGCTATAGGCACCGGATTTATGGAATTCATCTGACACCCTGTTTACTGCTGCTACAATATATTCCTTATCCGGATCATTGTCCGATATACCGGAAACAGCGGTGGATACAATACGGTTTGCTTCTTCTTTGCTCTTTGCAGTTTTCAGCTCGTTCTCCACTTCCTCTGCAATCATCTGAATCCGTATCGCATGGGCATATGCAATGGGGTCATTTCTTTGAAGCCATGAAAGTTCTTCTTTGGTCAGCTTCTTTCCAGCCTCTAATTTCCGTTTGATTTTCGCCATTTTTTCCTGTTTTGCTTCTTCACTTTCTTCTGCCACATTATTATCATAAATGCATTTCAGCATATACTGCGGCAATTCCTCCACCGTAGATACCTTCTTTGTATCCTGCTCCGTATTGGAAAATAAATTCAGTCTGACTGCCATCGCATTTCCTCCTGATTTCGTAATTTGTTCCTTGCATTTTATCTTACACTTATATATCGGAATATTTCTTCTTTTTCCATAGTCATTTGAAAATGCTTGACAGCAAGTAGCGAGAAACACGCTTTGCGAGTTTCTCGAGTAAAAAAAGACATCCGCACCGGCATTTTCCCGGATACGAATGTCTTTTCTGGTTACTTTTCATGATACTTTTCTATTTCTTTATTTCCAAGTTCCTTTTCAACTTCCTATCTGTCCCACTTATCTGCCAGAGAATTAATCTGGTCAGCAAATTTGGCAAGGTCCTTATTTGGGATACCTTCATTCTTCTGAATGACACTAAGCAGCCTCTGACCCGCCGCCAGCAGTCTTGCAAACACATTAGAGGATGCCTTTGCCGGTTTGTCTTTCTTCTTTTCAACCAGTTCACGGCTTCCTTCATGAACACAGACATTTTCTAATAAGTCATAGGTATCACCACTATATGGTGCAACCGCCTGATAGCCTAATTCCGTATGCAGATGCTCTGCAAATTCATCACAGACCTTATCCTCACCATGTACCACAAAGACACGCTTTGGTGGATTTTTAAATGCAGATGCCCATTTTGTCAGCATATCACGGTCTGCATGGCCACTGATACCAGGAAGATTTAAAATTTCTGCATGTACCTGAATATTTTCACCGAAAAGTTTTACTTCTTTGGCTCCATTCAAAAGTGCATGACCCAAGGTTCCAGGTACCTGATATCCTACAAACAGAATCGTGCTTTCCGGTCTCCACAAATTATGTTTTAAATGATGGCGGATACGGCCAGCCTCACACATACCGGAAGCAGAAATGATAACCAATGGTTTCTTGCTGAAGTTAATCATTTTGGATTCATCACTGGTAACAGACGTTTTCAGTCCCGGGAATCCAATCGGATTAATACCCTGCTCCACTAATTTCTTTGCCTCATCAGAGAAGCAGTCTTCTACACTCTTATGGAAAATATTTGTTGCTTCCACAGCCAGCGGGCTGTCGATATAGGCCTCAAAATCTTCAAACTCCGGCAGCAGATGTTCTGTCTTAATCCGTCGCAGATGATATAGCATTTCCTGTGTACGACCTACAGAAAATGCCGGAATGACAAGATTACCACCTCTTGCAAATGTCCGCTTAATTACTGCCGCAAGTTCCGGTGCATAATCCGGCGGATCTGCATGTATCCGGTCACCATAAGTGGATTCAATCAATACATAATCTGCTTCATCGATAAACTGCGGATTTTTAATCAATGGCTTATTGCCATGACCGATATCTCCGGAAAATACAATTTTCACAGTCTTATCTTCTTCCGTCAGCCATACCTCAATGCTGGATGAACCAAGAAGATGTCCGGCATCTACAAACCGGATTTTTACTCCATTACAGATTTCAATGATTTTATTGTAATCACATGATACAAAATGCTCTAAAACCCCCTGTGCATCATCCATATCGTAAAGAGGCACTACTTCCGGTAATCCGGCTCTCCTAGCCTTACGGTTTCTCCACTCTGCTTCAAACATCTGGATGTGTGCACTGTCCTTTAACATGATATTACAAAGTTCGCTGGTTGCTGTTGTCGCAAATATCTGTCCCCGGAATCCATGACTATACAGCAATGGAAGTAAGCCTGAATGGTCGATATGGGCATGTGTTACAAACACATAATCAATATTAGATGCATTCACCGGAATCTCCTGATTCACATATAAATCCGGTCCCTGCTCCATACCACAATCCACCAGTATCCGCTTATCCTGACATTGCAGAAAATGACAACTTCCAGTTACTTCATGTGCAGCCCCTAAAAACTCCAATAACATAATACCATCTCCTCGCCATCTCTTTATTGTCGAACTTATGATAGTATTATTTTATCATATTGGACAAAAAATGTATACATTTTCTTTCTTTTTTATTCAAATCGCACAATTTCTTTCTTCAATCGTTTCATAATCTTTTTCTCCAGCCTGGAAATATAAGACTGGGAAATTCCTAATAAATCTGCCACCTCTTTCTGGGTCAGTTCATTACCGTTTTTCGAATTGATGCCAAACCGCAGTTCAATAATTGTCCGCTCCCTGCCGTTTAAATGCTCAATTGCTTTATTCAAAAGCTTCTTTTCAACCTCAGTCTCAATATCCCGGTAAATGACATCTTCATCTGTTCCTAAAATATCCGAAAGTAGTAATTCATTTCCGTCCCAGTCCACATTTAACGGCTCATCAATGGATACCTCTAATTTCGTCTTATTATTTCTACGCAGATACATCAGAATTTCATTTTCAATACATCGGGAGGCATAGGTTGCAAGCTTGATATTTTTTTCCGGATTAAAAGTATTAATTGCCTTGATTAATCCGATGGTTCCAATAGAAATCAAATCCTCCACTCCTACTCCCGTATTGTCAAATTTCTTCGCTATGTATACTACAAGTCTCAGATTATGCTCGATTAATTTCTTTCTTGCAGTCTCACTCTGCTCTTTCACCAATTGTCCGATACATTCCATTTCCTCTTTCGCCGGAAGCGGTGGCGGCAGCACCTCTGCCCCTCCGATATAGTGAATCTCCGTCTCCTTACGAAGCAGCATATCTTTTAAACTACGCACAATGCGAAACTGAAAATGCTCCGGTATATCTACTTTTAAATACATTACAACTCCTCTTTCCTCTCTTATTCACATTCCATCCTATAGCAGATGGCAATTTAAAATCATCTGATATTCCTTCTTTTGAAACAACGATGGACTTCCAAGTGCAATCACCGCCTGTAAAATCTGCCGCTCTTTTTTTCCTTCTTTAATATAAAGTTCTTCTACGGTAAGTGCTTCTACCAAGCCGTTTTTCTCTCCCATACTGCTAAATGGCAACAGTCGTACTACCGGCTCATCTTCCCGGAAAATCGGCATCAGAAGCTCTTTATCTATGATACTGACCGGTTTTCCCACATAGGGGTCGATCAGCAGATTTCCGGTATCATAATAGGCTTCTAACAGCAATTCATGTTCATGATAGCAAAGACGCACCTGATAAAGATGCCGGCTTCTCTCCTTTCTGCTGCGCCATATTATGGATGCTGACACAGCAATTCCCGCCGTCAGCACCATTGCCAGATAAAAATGCTGCCCATAAAAAAGGCTCTTATTGAGCCACTGCATGCAGCCTCCTGTCAGAATCGAAAACAAAAAACAGCCAAGCCAGTTTTTTATCAGAAAAGCGACTCTTTGTGTCGTATGTTTCCTCGTAAAAAATGCAATCATAACCATGCCAAGCGGAACCGGTACATACATAATCAGCCGATACAATCTATAGGATGAAAGCATCAGAAAACAAATGACTCCCATACCACTTCCAAATAAGGCAGCAAGCAGTATCCTGCCCTTATGTATGAGATTCCGCAAAAATATGCCTGTCAGGAACAGATTCAGCACATCCATCAGGAAACTATTGACAAAAAGAACATCTAAATATATCTCATAAATACATGCCACCTCCCTTCCTTTCCTGCATTATACAAACTTTCCTCTGCATATTTTGTCAAAACAGATGCAGCCATTCTTTCATTTCATTGACAGAATCCGACTGCCCGGCAGGGAAGTTGCAAAAGAAACGTAATGCACTCTGCAAATCTTACCGTAAGAAGCTGCCACCGGCAGCTTCTTACGGATGCCTGACAACGAAAAAAACGCTTAGAACAATGGCTGTCACCAGTATCTGGTACATTTCAAATGTTCTAAGCGTCGTATCATATAGGAACTTCAAATTCCTTTTCTACTCTTACACTATAATTTTATTGCTATCCTTTTCAAAATGATAGTTCTTATTTTTTGGTACTCTTTAAGAACTCCGGAATTTTAATATCCTTCTCATGAACAGTACTTTCCGGTCTCTTTGGTTTGGTAATTCCAATAAATGGAGAAGCTGTCGGAGCTGGCTGCTGTGCAGCAGTCTGTCCCAGAGTAGATGTTGCTCCGAAACTGCTGTTGGTTGTAACATTAGCAGTACGGTTTACAAGTCCGGAATTAATGACCGGTCTGGTGGTTGCTGCTGTATTTGGATATTTCAATCCGGACATAAGATTAGAAGATGCAGTGGTTTTTGCTGCATTCTCTTCCAGTCCTGTTGCAATTACAGTAATCGTTGCAGCATCTGTCATAGTCTCATCATATTTTGCACCAAAGATAATATTTGCATTATCGCCGGCAAGATCTTCTACATAGCTTGCTGCATCATTGGCATCCATAAGAGAAATATCACCGGAAATATTGATAATAACATGGCTTGCTCCATTGATAGTTGTCTCAAGCAATGGACTGGTAACAGCCAGTTTGACTGCCTCAATTGCCTTATCATCACCCTTAGCCATACCGATACCGATATGTGCAAGACCCTTGTCCTTCATAACAGTCTGAACATCTGCGAAATCAAGGTTAATCAATGCCGGCATATTAATCAGATCTGTGATTCCCTGAACCGCCTGCTGAAGCACCTCATCTGCTTTCTTTAATGCATCCGGGAAGGTTGTTCTGCGGTCTACAATCTCTAATAATTTATCATTTGGAATTACAATCAAGGTATCTACATTCTCACGAAGCTTGTCAACACCGCTTAAAGCATTTACCATTCTTGCTTTTGCTTCAAATTTAAACGGCTTAGTTACAACACCAACGGTAAGAATTCCCTGATCCTTTGCAATCTTTGCCACAACAGGAGCTGCTCCTGTACCGGTTCCGCCACCCATACCACAGGTTACGAATACCATATCTGCACCTTCAATAGCTGCTGACAACTCTTCCATACTCTCTTCTGCAGCTTTGGCTCCAACCTCCGGCTGTGCTCCTGCTCCAAGTCCTTTGGTAAGCTTCTCACCAATCTGAATCAACGTAGGTGCTTTACATAAAAGTAATGCCTGTTTATCGGTATTTACTCCAACAAACTCAACACCACCAATATTTTCATCAATCATTCTATTTACTGCATTATTACCTGCACCACCAACACCAATTACAATAATTTTAGCACTGGATTCTGCTTCTGTTGTTTTAATTTCAAGCAAGGTAGTTCCTCCTTCTCTCCCTCATTCTATATGTAATCTATGAGAAATCTGCTTTACAGATTTCTCATAAAAAGTATGCCTTTATTTACTCATATACTCTATCATATAATTTTTCGTAAAAATAATCAACCTATATTTTCTGTTTTTTTGAAAAAATTACGCCGTCTTTTCAAAAGTAATATCTGTGGTATCTTCTGTCCAGTCTTCCAGATGAAGAATGCCTGTAAGTCCTTCCAGATTTGGCATAATTTTCTCCATACGAACTACTTTTTCCGTAAGGCTGGTTGCCTGTCCAAGATTCACCGTAATCGTTCCGTACTGCAGGGTCACGTTTCCCTGGTCATCATAATTGATGGTATCCGGAACCAGATTATACTTCTTTAAGGTCTGGGTTACTGCCAGCAAATCCTTTAGGGTATCTTTTCCGCTTACGTCAAGTTTTTCATAAAGCACTGCATCCCCACAAGCCAGTCCGGTAATCTGCGGTACTCCTTCGATGACATCTGTAGACATTTCCACTACAAAGCCATCTTTGTCAAAATAGACATTCTGTCCCAGGGAATCCATATATAAGTAGCCCAGCAGTCCTTTTTCATATACTTCTACATGAAGGGTATGCGGTGATTTGACACTCACCTCCATCGTATCAATAAACGGAACTTTCTGTGTATCAAAGAAACGATATTTAAAATATACATATAATGTATTCCAGGAATAGTCATCATTTAAGACCCATTCCTTAATCTGCTCATCACTGTATAATTTATTGCCTTCTACTTCGACATTTTTTACGGTAAATACCTTGATTACAATGAGTGCTGCCAGTGCCAGAATCAACAGTGTAGTCAGAAATCCAATCAGGATATGTTTTCTTCTTCTCTTCTTTCTGCGTTCTTCTCGTATCATATCCTATCCCTCCAACTGAATTCCTCTGGAAACACTTAACGCAAGTCCCATTTCTGCTAAGAGGAATGATGCCGAAGTACCACCATAACTGATAAAAGGAAGTGTGATACCGGTATTTGGAATACTGTTGGTTACAACGGCGATATTAAGGATTACCTGAATGGCAATGTGAGCCATAATACCAACCACCAGCAATGCACCATATAAATCTTTCGCATTATTGGCAATTACCATAAAACGCCACAGCATTAAGATAAACAGCAAAATCAGGCAGATTGCTCCGAATAATCCAAGCTCCTCACAGATGATGGAAAATACCATATCATTCTGCGCTTCCGGTACGAACCCAAGCTTCTGCATACTGGCACCAAGTCCTTTTCCAAAAAGTCCTCCAGAACCAATGGCATATAAGCCCTGCATGGTCTGATAACCTTTATCATAATTCTCCGGATGGAGCCAGATTTTGATACGTTCTGCACGATAGCTTGCCAGTACAATAAAGACTGCTCCGAAAGCGAATACTGCGATTGCCATTCCCACAAACTGCGCATATTTCGGGCTTGCCACGAACGCCATTGCCACTGCGATACCCACAATGATAATCGCGGTACTTAAGTTCGTATAAGCAACCGGTCCAACCAGCGGAAGCAGTAAAACCATTACCTTCATCAGTTCCTTCAGATCGCCAATCTTCTTTTGCATGCGGCTGATTACCGTTGCAAGAAAAATAATGACAGCAAGCTTTGCAAACTCAGATGGCTGGAAAGAAAGCGGACCAAGGCGGAACCATCTGGTAGAACCATTTCCATTCGATCCTAAAAAGATAACGGAAACGCACAGTAAAAATGCGCCTATGTATGCCACACCATACAGTTTCTTCCACACATGATAATCAATCTTGGAAATCACAAACATGGCAGCAAATCCAAGGCAGCATGCAAATGCCTGCCGCTTTAGATAATGAGTTCCATCGCCATACTCAATCTGTGCATTATAAGAACTGGTGCTGTACAGCATAACCAGACCAAAACACACTAAGAAAATAATAACAAACAAAAGTGTATAGTCAAAATATTTAATTGTCTTTTCTTTTGTGCCTGATTTTCTTCCCGGTCTGCGGCCCATAAATCACTACTCCTTTAAATTGCGCACCAAATCCTTAAATATTCTTCCTCGTTCTTCGTAGCTTTTAAACATATCCCAGCTTGCACATGCCGGTGATAATAATACGGCATCACCGGAAACTGCATTGTCATAGCAGATATTTACTGCCTCTTCGAGACTGTCTGCGAATACATACTCTGTAAATCCATGTCTCTTTGCACAGTCTGCAATCTTCTCTTTTGTTACTCCGATTAATACTAATTTCTTTACTTTACCATCGAAGCTTTCTATCCATTCATCATATTCAGACTGCTTATCATAGCCACCGCCAATGAGAAGTGTCGGACGGTTCATTGCCTGAATTCCCTTAATCGCTGCATCCGGGTTTGTTCCCTTGGAATCGTTATAGAATTTTACGCCACGTTTCTCCGTAACATATTCAATTCTATGCTCTACTGCCTGGAACTCACGCAGTGTTTTTACAATGACATCCATCGGTACTCCGATACTTATGGTCATGGCAACTGCCGCCATAACATTTTCATAATTATGGGTTCCAAGAATATTTAGCTCATTGACATCAATGACTTCTTCCTCTTTGCCCTCAGAGACATAAATAATCTTCTCACCATTTAAATAACATCCATTCTGTACCGGCTTTTTACTGTCAAACCAGAGCACTTTCATGGATAAGGATTCCCCAAATTTGCGAAGTACTTCATCCTCATAATTTAAGACGCAGACATCGTTTGCTTTCTGATTCTTTGTAATGTCCTCTTTTGCCTTAATATAATTTTCCATGGTATGATGACGGTTCAGATGATCCGGTGTAATATTTAAAATAGCAGATACATCCGGAGCAAAATCTACAATTGTCTCTAACTGGAAACTGCTGATTTCTGCTGCTGTTACCGTTTCTTCTGTGGTATCTGCCGCTACCGATGTATATGGAATTCCAATATTTCCTACGACTTTTACATCCTTAAAGTAATTGGATAAAATTTCTCCCACCAGTGTAGTGGTTGTCGTCTTGCCATTCGTTCCTGTAATTGCAAGGATTTTTCCTTTTGCCACCTGATAAGCAAGCTCAATCTCACCAATAATGGTAATTTTCTTATCACGCATGGCATTTACCAATGGTAAATCGGTTGGAACACCCGGACTTAACACAACAAAATCCAGTTTATCCATCACTTCTTCCGGAAGGGTGCCCACATAGATTTCTGCCTTGGCAAAGCTCTCCGATTTTTCTTTGATTTCTGCTACACTCTGCTTTTCATTTCCTTCAAAAACGAAAATATTCGCATTCTGTTTTTCTAACAGCTCTGCTGCAGCAATTCCACTTTTCCCAGAGCCAAATACCAGTACATTTTTCTCCTGAAATTCCATTTTATTCACTCCTGTCTCTTTATAATCCAATCAATGCAACCAGACATAAGATTGCTGTTACAATTGAAAATACTGCCACTACCCTGGTCTCTGACCAGCCACCTAATTCAAAGTGGTGATGAATCGGAGCCATACGGAAAATTCTCTTTCCACCTGTTTTTTTAAAATAGGTTACCTGAATGATAACAGATAATACTTCTACCAGATAAATCAGTCCCACAATCAGAAGGAAAATTGGCATCTGAAGCATATATGCGGTAGCTGCCACAAATCCACCCAGTGCAAGAGAACCGGTATCTCCCATAAATACACTTGCCGGATATACATTAAACAGAAGGAAGCCCATCAATGCACCTACTACAGCACAGGTAATCGGTTCGATTCCGCTGTTGGTTCCCACTGCAACTACAGTAAAGAAGGTTGCTACGATAATGGTTACGCTGGTAGCAAGACCATCTAAGCCATCGGTAAAGTTGACTCCGTTTACAGTTCCGATTACTGCAAAATACATGACCGGAATTGCAAGCCAGCCAATATTCCAGTATTTTCCACCGGAAAATGGAAGCAGCATTGTAAGGGAAACATCTGAAAACTTCACCATGTATACCACAAAAACAGTGGTCACTACAAGCTGGCATAACATTTTCTGCCATGCAAGCAGTCCATCCGACCGTCTCAGTACAACCTTCAAATAATCATCTAAAAATCCAATTACGCCAAATCCTACTACCATAAAGAGAATCGGAATAATCTTCGGATAATCTTTTACATAAATCAGACTGGTTACAATAATACTTGCGATAATCATCAATCCACCCATGGTAGGGGTTCCCATTTTCTTCTGATGGGATTCAAGCTCTTTCCGCTCCGTCTGACCAACTTTCAATCTTCTTAAAAAAGGAATTACGACCGGTCCTAACAATGCACTCACTGCAAAAGCGATAATAACCGGAAGAATAACATGATACGTCATAACTGCACCTCTTTTTATTTTCTTTTTGTATATCATTTCAACTTATCTAGTATACGTTATTTAGAGATTTCCTGCAAGATATCTTCCCAAAGTTTCACGGATTTTCCTGAATTTCCGCATCTTCTGTAACCAGTGCCTGCTCAATGCCAAGATATGGCAGAATATTGGAAAACAAATCCCGGCAGACCGGTGCTGCTATGGTTCCACCATAATAAACGCCTTGTGGATTATTGATAATAATTAAGGCAAGTACCTGCGGATCGTCAGCCGGAGCAAAACCTAAAAAAGAAGAAATATACCTTTTTTCACTACGTGGAAGCGTCTGGGACGTTGCGGTTTTGCCGCCAATAGAAAAGCCTTCAAGAGCCGCATTCTTTCCACTGCCCTCAGATACTACTTTTTCCAGCAAATAGCGCATGGTGGTGGAAGTTTCTTCGCTTACAATATGTTCCTTTTGTCCATAGACAAAAGTATGTGTCACTTCTCCTTCTGCATTTTTCGTCTCCACGCCAAAATGCGGCGTCACACGGTTTCCTCCATTTATAATAGAGGAAACCGTAGTTGCAAGCTGAATCGGTGTAATCTGGAAGGACTGCCCAAAGGACATGGTTGCAAGCTCCACCTGACCGATATTTTCTCTTTTATGCATAATGGTGGATGCTTCCCCCGGTAAATCTATATTTGTCCTGGATAATAAACCAAACTGTTCAAAATAATCGCAGAAGCGGTCGGAACCGATACGAAGTCCGATTTCTATGAATACCGGGTTGCAGGAATTCATAATGCCATGGGTAAAATCCTCTGCCCCATGCCCTCCCACTTTATGGCAGCGGATTCTCCTGTCCTCCACAATCTTATATCCCGGACAGTTAAACTGGTCAGAAAGACTTACTTTTCCCTCCTCCAAGGCTGCGGATGCTGTTATTATCTTAAAAGTGGATCCCGGTTCATAAGTGTCATTGATGCACTGGTTTCTCCACATTTTATTTAAAGCATCCTGCTTCTCCTCTTCACTCAATTCCGTGTCAATCTCCGTATTTAAGGTAAAAGGTTCATTGAGATTAAACTCCGGTTCATTTACCATGGCAAGGATTTCGCCATTCTGCGGATTCATCACAAGGATGCTGACACTGTCTGCCTGTTTTTCCTCCCGTACCTTTACTGCTGCCTGCGCTGCATACATCTGGATATTATAATCAAGACTTAAATAAAGGTCATCTCCTTCTACCGGCTCACTCCGCCTCTCTCCGGCATTTTTGATCTCTACGCCTCTGGCATCTGTCAATGTAAGTATCTTTCCATTGATGCCCTCCAGATATTCATCATATTTTACTTCTATTCCGACAATTCCCTGATTGTCTCCGCCAGTAAATCCGATTACTTTAGAAGCCAGTTCATTATAAGGATAATACCGTTTATAATCTTCATCGATCTTCACGCCCGCCAGTTCATAGGCTCGAATCGCATCTCCGGTTTCTTTCTCCACATTCGTCTTAATCCGTTCAATGGAACTAACCTTCTCTACCCGCTTCCGCACTGTCTCTTCTGACATGCCAAGCTCTTTTGTTAAAACTGCAATTACCTTTTCCGGGTCTTCTATCTGGCTGTGAATCACAGAAATCGTACATACCGTCTTATTTTCTGCTAAAACCACACCATTTCTGTCATAAATATTCCCTCTTGCCGCCTTGATATCCCTTTCTCTTTCATGGAGGTTCTCAGCCCGGACCCCATAGTATTCTGAACAGAATATCATAAGATACACCAGTCGTCCCATCAGAAATACCATCAGCAGTAATACTGCCACAAAAATAATCATAATTTTTCGTCGGTTAAAGGTTTTATTCCGATAGATGCAAAATCTGTTTTCTTCTTCCTCCTGCATTTTTTGCTGAAACATAAAAACATAACCTCATAAAAGCAGTTATTATAATCTATTACAACTTTTACAAGGTTATGTTGTTTTCTCTATTGTGCTACATCCTGTGGCTGTAAACCATCCTCCGGTGGTACTGTTTCCTCTGCAATATCCGGTGTCTGGTCTACCATAGAATCCTCCGGTGCAGAATCCGGAACATCTGTTGTTCCATCTGCCGGTGCTTCTGCCGGGTCTGTCTCTTCTGTTACAACAATGTCCTCATCCGGATAAATATTAAGATAAGGCAGTGTCTCTTCGAAAATTCCCTTTGCGATTTCCTGTGCAAAGGTACTGTGAAACTCTTCTTCTGCGTTTGGTTCGTCTACTACTACATATACCAAAAGCTGCGGATTGTCTACTGGTGCAAAACCGATAAAGGAAACCAGATAATTTCCCTGTCCTCGAGGAAGCTTCTGTGCTGTTCCGGTCTTTCCACCCATAGAGTATCCCGGCACTTTTGCATATTTTCCGGTACCATCGGAAACCGTTGCATAAAGATACTGTTTTAATAATTCACTGGTAGATGAAGACACTGTTTTCTTTAACAAGGTTCCATTGTCTTCCTGTATGACATTCCCATTTTCATCTGTTATTTTCTTTACCACATGTGGCTGATAATAGTTACCACCATTAATAATGGAACAAAAAGCACTTGCCACCTGTATCATGGTAACATTAAAGTTCTGTCCAAAGGAATTGGTAGCCAGGTTAATGGTGCTTAGCTGGTCTTCGGTATAAATTAAGGAATCGGTTCTGGCCTCTCCCGGTAAATCAATGTTTGTCTTGGTACCAAAGCCGAAAATCTGCTGATACTTGGAGAAATTCTCAGGTCCGATATCATAAGACATCTGCATCAGGGCATCATTACAGGAATTCTTTAAGGCATCTTCTACTGTTTCAAGTCCATGTCCGTTGGTATTTACACAGTGAATGTCATGACCGGAAATCGTCTCGTATCCATCACAGATAAAAGTACGGTTCGGGTCTAAAGTTCCGGTATCCAGACCACAGGCTACGGTAAAAGGTTTTACGGTAGAGCCCGGTTCATAAGTATAAGTAATGCAGAAATTAGACCATAACTGGTTTAAAGCATCCAGTTCTGCATCGTCATCCATAGCATCAATTTCTTCCTGGGTATAATAGGCAGACAAATCCCTTGGATTACTACTGTCATAATTTGGATAATTTGCCATGGCAAGCACTTCAGCATTCTGGGGGTTCATTACAATAACTCCCACATGTTTACTTCCAGCACCTTCTCTTGCTGCATCCCTGTATTCTTCTTCAAATGCAGCAATCTTATCTTCTACGATTTTCTGGATATTTGCATCAATGGTCAGTGTAACATCATTACCATTCTGGGCATCGATTACTGTCTTCTCAAAATTACTGTCGGAATTCAGATAACCATATTCTCTTCCGTTGGTTCCATTCAAAACACTGTTATAGGAATTTTCCACTCCATTCATTCCCAGATTACCGCTGGTAGTAAATCCTACTACCGCACTGGCTAGAGAACCATATGGATATTCTCTCTGGTATTCTTTTTCAAACCAGACTCCATTAATTTTTCCTTTTTTCTCTGCATCGCCGCTCTTCTTATCGGAAGCTTCCTTTTCTGCCGCCTGCATATCTTCAAACGCCCGAATCTCTTCATAGCTTAATTTCTTTGCCAGAACATTGTACTGGCTCTTTGGCTTATCCGTAATCAGATTACGTAAATCGGTTTCATTCAGCTGTGGGAAACAGGTTATCAGTGCATCGATGGTCGGGTCAATATCTGCCGAATCACTGTTTAATACCTTACAGTCTAATATCACATTGTATACATCCACGCTGGTTGCAAGTATCGTTCCCTTGCAGTCTGTAATATTTCCACGCTGATAAGGAATGACCGTACTGTCATATTTCTGCTGGGATAATACTTTCTTTTCGTATTTCTTTCCACTGGTGTGTTCAATATACATCAATCTTACAATTAATCCCAACAAAAGTAGTGCTATTATTACAAACAGCACTACAAGTTTCTTTTGCATTTTCTTACTAAATTTTGCTATTTTCTTTCCGCCGCGTCTCTTTCCTGCCATTTTACCACCACGTTTGTTTCCTACTTATTCGGAATATCCTCAAACTGATTCATATAATCTTCTTTATCAACCGTATAATGTATAATCTGGTCCGGTCCCGCATAGCTCATGCCAAGCTGGTTCATTGCTATATCCTTGATGGTTGAAAGATCTACTGCTGTCTCGATTCTTTTTTCTGCCGCATCATTATCTGCCTTTAATTCAGCTACCTGGCTTTCTAATGCAGAAATTGTCTTTAAATGCGTTGTAATTCCAGACTGCAGACGGATATACAGTACTGCTGCCACACACATAACCAGCAGCGATACAGATAAAAATGCCACATAACCCAAATCCATATGTGCTGACTTCTCCTGATTCTTCTGCGCCATACGTCTGTTGCGCTGTCTGATTTCCTCCCGCTGCTTTTCTTCCTGTTCTCTGCGGTAATCCGGTGCAGCTTCTAATTTACGGACAGTGTTTCCATCTATGTAAGTCCGTGTTCGATAATTTCTTCTTGTCTTCTCCATTTTCACGTCTCTCCCTAGTCATTGATATGCCGTTCAAATACTCTTAATTTTGCGCTTTTTGCTCTCGGATTCTCTTCCATTTCAGATTTCGTTGGAAGAATCGGTTTTCTAGTGATTACTTTTCCTTTTGGTTTCTTGCCACATACACACACCGGAAATTCTTTCGGACAGGTACATGGATTTTCATTTTTGCGAAAGATGTTCTTTACAATTCTGTCTTCCAGGGAATGGAAGGTAATGATACAGATTCTTCCATCTTCTTCTAAAAGGTCTATCATCTCATCCAGGGTATCCGATAAGACTTCCAGCTCACGATTCAGTTCAATACGAATTGCCTGAAACGTTCTCTTTGCCGGATGTCCGCCAGTACTCTGTACTTTCATCGGTATGGATGCCCGGATAATTGCGGTCAGCTCTCCGGTTGTCTCAATTGGTTTCTTTGCCCGGGCTGCGACAATATGCTTTGCAATATTCTTTGCGAACCGGTCTTCCCCATAGTCTCTTATGATACGATACAACTCTGATTCACTGTAATCATTTACAATATCTTTTGCCGTTAATGTCTGACGCTGATCCATTCTCATGTCCAGTGGTGCATCTTCTTCCCGGTAGGTAAATCCACGCTCCGGTGTATCTAACTGAAAGGAAGATACTCCCAGATCAAGAAGAATTCCATTTACCTTCGTCACTCCGATACGGTTCAATTCTTCTTTCATATTGCAGTAATTGCTGCGGATTATGGTTACTTTATCAGAATAATCCTTTAACCGCTCACTGGCTGCTGCAATTGCATCTTCGTCCTGGTCAATTCCTATCAGCCTTCCGTTCTCATTCAGCCTTTTTACAATTTCGGAAGAATGTCCCGCTCCACCGAGCGTTCCGTCTACATAAATTCCGTCCGGGCGAATATTCAGATTGTCTATGGTCTCATGCAAGAGAACCGATGTGTGTTTAAATTCCATGTTCACTCCTTTAGATACTCAAGCCAAGTTCTGCCATGTGTTCTGCAACTTCATCCATGTCATCATAAGTATTGGTATCCTGCCATCTGTTCTTGTCCCAAATCTCAATTCGCTTTAAGACTCCGACTGATACGACTTCTTTCTCTAATCCGGCAAATTCTCTTAACACTGCCGGAAGAAGAATTCTTCCCTGCTTGTCCACTTCACAGGTTGTTGCTCCTGCAAAGAAGAAACGTGAGAATTTTCTTGCATCTTTTGAGGTAAGTGGTACGTTGCGGAATTTTTCTTCAATGTTCTGCCATTCTTCATTTGGGTACACAAAAAGACACCCATCCAAACCCTTCGTTACTACAAACTCATCACCGAGCTGTTCTCTGAATTTGGAAGGAACAATCATTCTGCCCTTGGCGTCTATGTTGTGACTGTACTCTCCCATGAACATTGTCAAACACCTCAGTCCGGTTGCTATTTATCCACAAAGTTATCAACTTATCCACCACTTTGTGCCATTTTCAACCACTTTCCTCCACTTATGAATACATATTACCCCACTTTTGGGAAAAAATCAATATACTACACATAAAAATGCACAAAAAAAAGAAGCACATTTCTCAATGTACTTCTTTCCACTTACTCTTTACTTTTATCTTATTGGTACAAGTTCTTTTTGCTCACATAGCGATACATAGTTCTCAATCAGTCTGTCCACTTCCAGGCTCAGGTCATAGCATTCATCCATACTTTTCGCTCGTTCCAGTGCTTCATCCAGTCGGATTCTTGCACGTTCAATCGCAATGCGAAGTGCTTCCCTTTCATCCATAAGCATTTCTCCTATGCTGTGTCCCATCTCTGTGTTGTTCTTTGTAAATTCATTTTACTCTGCTCATCACCAAAAATCAAACAAAATATAACATCTTTTTTCGTCAATATTCGACAGCAAGCGGCATTTTTTCCTTATGCTGTGTTTTATAAAACAAATCGGCAATGGCCTCCACCAGCATCCGGTTGGTTGCTACTATATTCCGAATATCTGTTTCTATATTAATTTTTCTTCCAAGATACTGTTTATGCCTCTCTAAAATATATTCATACAGTGCCTCTGCATCAGAAAAATCAGCCTGCACTTTTTCTCCTGCTTCCATATTCCGGCTCATAATATAATTTTTAAGGCTTCGCTTCAATTGTTCTTCATAGGAACAATGATCCTTTAAGTTTCCCGGATAAATCTTGTTATGCGGATAAGTAAAATAATCAGCTACATAATGCGTTACCTGCCCGAGATTCATATAATACCGGCGTTTACGGGTCAGTTTCCCCTGCTGTTTACCGAAAATCAATTGATTCACCATCTTTTTCACATCCGGAAACGTCCCATTGATTTCATGTTTCTTATATACAAAAGATGGTTTGCAATCCGGCAGGATGCTGCCAATATAAAAAGACAGTCTATGTTTCTTAAGTTCTTCATCCTCTGTATTCTTTGCAATATAACGTGCCAGCAAAATATGTGATTTTTTTCTCATTTGCTTCCTCCTGTTTACCATCTACACCTTACACATTACTTCTGCTTTATTTATGCTTCAATCACATTATACTTTCTTTCATCTCATTTACAATAGTATTTTTCTTAAGATTCTTCTAAATTTCTGTGTCCAATCTGTTAAGAGTAGACACAGAAATATTTTGCTAAAACTTACTGATATTCCACTTTTTAGGAACAACAGAAGCTGGCACACTCTGTTTCCATACAGGTACAGGCATTCGTTCCGGCTACCTGGATGTCTTTTGCATGACATTTTCTTCCTTCATTGAATTTACAGTTTACTGCCTCACAGGTAACATCGCTCATCTTAGGCGGTTTACCGGTCGAATTGGCACATCCACAGTTTTTCTTCTCTTCAAAACTTCCACAGCTTGTCTCGCTATTGCGGTTTGCATGTGCACCCTCTACCGTAATATTTCCACGGCAACAGCAATCATCTTTCTGGAAACTGCAGCTTCTTACAGAACATTTTAATTCTGTCACAAAAATCATCTCCTTTCTTTCGTTACATGTTTAGTATCTCCAAAGGAAATCTTTTTATGTTACCAACTTCATGTAAAAAAGAATGTACCTTGACACATTCTCGTGCCTGCGGCGGCTGCTTTCCTGTAAAGCAAAAAAGACTGTTGTCCGGTGCAAATTGCCAGCAACAGTCTTTTTGAATCCATATAAATTATAAAATTAAAAATTAGATTTTATTGCATTTTTATTTTTCTTCTGCAACTTCTTCCTTACGGATTTCCTTTGTACGAATCTCTTCGCAGATTGCATCAATGAATTCTCCTAAAGGTTTTACACCTTCATCTCCTGCAAAACGGCTTCTTACGGATACGGTTCCGTCCTCTGCCTCCTGCTGACCAACTACCAGCATGTACGGCAGCTTATCCAGTCTTGCTTCACGAATCTTGAATCCGATTTTCTCAGAACGGTTATCAACCGTTACATCTACATCATGAGCTGCTAATTCTTTTCTTACCTGCTCTGCATAGTCTGCATATTTTTCAGAAATCGGCAATACTCTTACCTGTTCCGGGCAAAGCCAGGTTGGGAATTTTCCTGCATAATGTTCAATCAGCCATGCAAGGGTACGCTCATAACATCCCATGGATGTACGATGGATAATCCAAGGAAGTACTTTCTCACCCTTCTCATCGATATAGTACATGCCAAACTTCTCTGCACTTGCACAGTCAAGCTGGATGGTAACCATGGTATCTTCTTTTCCATATACATTCTTTGCCTGAATATCAATCTTTGGTCCGTAGAATGCAGCTTCCCCATCTGCTTCTGTATACTTGATGCCATTCTTATCCATAACATCACGCAGATACTGCTGGGTACTGTTCCAATATGCTTCGTCGCCCAGATATTTTTCTTTGTTGTTCGGATCCCATTTGGACAGACGGTAAGTAACATCTCCATCGATACCAAGTGTAGTCATTACATAATGGCAAAGTTCAGTACATCTGGTAAGTTCTTCTTCCGCCTGTTCCGGGCAAAGAATAATATGTGCCTCTGTAATAGTAAACTGTCTGACACGGGTAAGTCCATGCATCTCTCCGGAGTCCTCATTCCGGAACAATGTAGAAGTCTCTGACATCCGATATGGCAGATCTCTGTAAGAGTGCTGTTCATTCATGTATACATAATACTGGAATGGACAGGTCATCGGACGCAGTGCCATTGTCTCTTTGTCGTCGCTGTCCTTATTTAAAATGAACATTCCATCCATGTAGTGATCCCAGTGTCCGGAAATCTTATAGAGGTCGCTCTTTGCCATCAGCGGAGTTCTGGTACGTACATAACCCCACTCTTTATCCTCTAAGTCTTCTATCCAACGCTGCAGTTTCATAATCATCTTGGTTCCCTTCGGTGTAAATAAAGGAAGTCCCTGTCCGATAACGTCAACAGTGGTAAATAATCCCATTTCACGGCCAAGTTTGTTATGGTCACGGCGTTTGGCATCTTCTAATTTCTCTAAGTATTCTTTTAACTCTTCCTTCTTATTAAAAGCAGTACCATAAATTCTCTGTAATCTTGCTTTGTCAGAATTACCTCTCCAATATGCCATGGAAGATGATGTCAGCTTAAATGCCTTTACGCCCTTGGTTGTCATCAGATGTGGGCCAGCACATAAATCTACGAAGCCGCCCTGGTCATAGAAAGAAATTTCTTCTCCCTCTGGTAATTCTTCAATCAGTTCTACTTTGTATGGCTCATTACGTTCCTGCATGAATTTGATTGCTTCCTCTCTTGGAAGTGTGAATCGTTTTAATTCATGACCTTCCTTGATAATCTTCTTCATCTCTGCTTCCAGATTATCGAGGTCTTCTCTTGAAAATGGGGCATGATCAAAATCATAATAGAATCCATCTTCAATTGCCGGTCCGATCGTAATCTTGGCATCCGGAAATAATTTCTTTACCGCCTGAGCCAGTACATGGGATGCAGTATGGCGGATTACCTTTAATCCTTCTTCATCACTTGCTGTTATAATATTTAAATTGCAGTCCTTGTCAAGAACGGTTCGTAAATCCACCACTTCTCCGTCTACTTCACCGGCGCATGCAACTCTTGCAAGGCCTTCGCTGATATCTGCTGCAATATCATAGACTGATTTTGCTTCACTGTACTCTTTTACTGAGCCATCTTTTAATGTGATTTTCATGTTCAAGTCTCCTTTTCTTATTATATTGGTATTAATAACTGCAAAGTAAAAAATCCCTGATGCATAAAATTTATGCATCAGGGACGATACTCTATCGTGGTTCCACCCTGCTTGCTGTACTTATCGTACAACCGCTCATTCTGATGATAACGGAATCACCGGACCGGATTGGGGTCACTCAGAGCTGGTCTTCACATTACACTCCATCAGAATACTCTCACCAGATGTATTCCTCTCTTTGACTTCCTGTCATGCTACTCGTCTCTTCTTTGTTTTGTCCTTTTGACAAAAGCTATTGTATACTCTTTTTTCTGCTATGTAAAGAGTTTTTCTGCGAAATATTTTCCAAATGTTTTCCAAAATATTTTATTCTTATCTTCCGCAGCAGAATTTATATTTCTTTCCACTTCCGCATGGACACGGATCGTTTCTGCCTACTTTTTTGCCTTTGATAACCGTATTTGCTTTCTTTGCTTCACGGTAAAGTGCTTTCTTTTTATCTTCGTCAAAGATATTGTCCCACATCGGCAGACCGTACAGCCAGTCTGCTTTTGCATCTACCATGTTTTTGTACAGTTTTTCCTTGTCAAAGATCAGGTTTACTTCGGTATCCTCGTCCATCTCTTCGATCGGGTTCGGAACGATCAGACTCTCATCGATACCATCCAGGAATCCAACCATGGTCATAACCGGGATCTCATATTTTGCTGCCAGCTCTTTGACTGTGCCTTTTACTTTTACATCCGGCTCTGAGAGCAGCTTTTCATAAATCCCTTTTTCTATCATAAAATAATCCGTCCAGAATTTCTGAAGTACCTTTTTATCTGTCTGCTGAGAGTACGCTGTGTCTCTCCACTGCTGTAATAATCCCATATGCTTACCATCCTTTATTTTTGTTGTAAATTATCGGAATATCTATCCCGTCATTCGGCAGGCTCTGTCTTTTTCGCAGAAACCCCATGCCCTGTATTATATAATACTTTGGCTTTTTTGTAAAGCAAGAGACCGCAAAAAAATCCCCCGCAGCCGCACCTCTTTGTGTCGTCCGCGGGAGATCAGGGGAGGATAAGTATTATATTTCTCTTTGGTATACTCGTAGTATGAACCTTTTTTTGTTTTTTATACAACATAATCACAAAATTCTTTGACAAACTGTCCAAAAAGTACGATAATGTTCTTTACCAGCTATATCAATTTTTACGAAAGGAGGTCCATCTATCGTGGACTATTTAGATCAGCAGATTTTAATGAAATTGAAAGAAAACGCAAGACAGTCTGCTTCCGATATCAGCAAGGAGATACATTTGTCCGTATCCACCGTGATCGACCGTATTCGCAAAATGGAATCTTCCGGTGTTATTGAATCTTATACTGTGATCACGGATGAAAAGAAAACCGGAAATGATGTCACTGCACTGATGGAGATCAGCCTTGAACATCCAAGATACAACGAACTTTTCATTGAAAACATCAAAAAGAATCCAAATATCATCTCCTGCTATTACCTCACCGGAGAATTTGATTATTTACTGAAAATCGCATGTCAGTCTTCCGAACATCTGGAGCAGATCCACCACTGGATCAAAGATCAGGGCGGCGTACGTCAGACCCGTACACACTATGTCCTTCGAACCGAAAAGAATATTTATTCTCCTCTGCCGGAAGCAAAAGAGTAATAACAGGAAAGGATTTTTATGAAAAAAGCAAAACGCATCTTTGCACTTGCGGGTGCTGTGATTCTGATCGCTCTGTATCTGCTTACTTTTCTATTTTCACTTATGGACAGCGATCTGGCACATGGATTATTTGGTGCATCTTTCGCATGCACATTTATCATCCCGGTCGTCTCTTATGCCTGCATTCTTCTTTACAGACTCAGCCATAAAGATGACAGTGAAAAATAAAAAAACACTGCAGAATTGTTTCATCTTTCTGCAGTGTTTTCTTTTTTAAAAGGCAAATGCCATATCTTCGGAAAGGATCGCCGTTCCCTGCATCATCTCCCAGATCGTATTCGGAAGATTGACTCTCTTTTTGTAAACTGTCAGAACTTTATTTTCTTCCAGACACTGGATGGTCATAGCTTCCGGCCAGAACAGGTTGCCCCATCCGCCGACCACACATCTGACTTTTTTAACAAAGGCCACATAACCTTCTTTGCATTTCAGTCTTTCTTTCTGATATTCAATCACATTTCCCGGACTTAAATGGTTCAGAGTTGCCTGCAGATAAAAGTCCTGAAACAGGGCTTCCTTACTGTCTTTCATCCATTCAATATCGCCTCTTAAAATCCGGTCACAGTCTGTGCGGTTCAGTTTTGCACACGCACGGTGCCAGATATGCATCTGCATGTATTTCTTTTCCAGATAAATTGCATCTTCATCCTGATTCTTCACGCACAGATAATAGTGCGGCACTGCATCGTTTGACTCATCCCCTCTGAATTTGAGTTTTCGCAGTGTATATTTTTCAAATTTCTGATTTTCTTCTTTTTGAAGCAGCTGCTGTTTCAATCTTCCGTACTCGTCGTAATCAATCTTCTGCTGCTCTTCATAATACATTGTGTACTGCATAAATGATTCCCCTTCTTTCAGTTGCTGAACCCTCTGTTTTCCTCTCCGATATGAAATCGAACGTTTACGGGATTGTGCATGTTTATGCCTTCCATCCCTTCTGTCATAATATATTTTAACAAGCATTTGTGAAAAAGCAATGGAAAAGTTATAAAGTATTTCTTAAGAGAACGCAAACATTTGTAAGATATTCTGCCATTATGCATATATACAGCCTGAACAATTTGACAATCGCCTCTGTCTACCTTAAAATAAAGTGCAATGATGTACCGTGATTCTGTCAGTTCAAGTCGAACGCATGTGAGACTTGGCATGCGATTCTGATCAGGTCACATGCGTGTTCCATTTAATTTCAGAAAGAAGGATTTACTTATGATTAAAAATATTGTTTTTGATATCGGAAAAGTTCTGGTTCGTTTTGACTGGGAAGACTATCTGGCTTCTTTTCAATTTCCAGAAGAAGAAACCACTGCAATCGCTAAGGCCATGTTTTTAAGTTCAAACTGGAATCTGGTCGATGAAGGCCGCCTTTCCTACGAAGAGATCGAGCAGATTTTTGTCGATTCCTGTCCTGCATATGCAGATGATATCCGACTGGTATTTGCTCACTTCGGTGACTGCATCACACGTTTTCCTTATACAAGACACTGGATTTCTTCTCTGAAGCAGCAGGGTTATCAGGTCTATTATCTTTCCAACTATGGTGATTTCACCTGCCAGTATACCAGAAAAGACCTTGATTTTTGCGACCTGATGGACGGCGGCGTGATGTCCTATGAAGTAAAATGCCTGAAACCAGACCCAGTGATCTACCAGAACCTGTTTGAGAAATATCACTTAAAGCCGGAAGAATGTGTGTTTATCGATGACAATGCGGCAAACATCGATGCCGCAAAGAAACTTTGGATGAAGACGATTTTGTTTCAAGACTATTTTCAGGCACAAAAACAGCTGAATGTGCTGTGCAACAAATAAAAAGTGACTGAGCTCTTTAGAGCGAGGGATGCTTCTTGTCCGAGGATTAATCTGACGAGAACAGTAGCGACCACCGTTCCGATATCTACGGAATCGAGCTGACCGGAGAAACGCCGAGGTTCAATTTTACGGACATCGAAACACCAAGTGTCATAATAAAAAGCCCGGCGATGGCATGGCTGTCAACAAACGAAAAGTCAATGAGAAAATTTCTTGTTAAGCACATTTGCACTTGATGAAAATGAGAAAATATGTTACTTTATTCAAACGTAAGTTTAAGTAAACTAACAAAAGATAGCCATGGAGGAAAAAAGAGGATGAAGCGATGGAAAAAGAATTTGCTGGTATTGGCTCTGCTGAGTTTTGCGGTAATTTTTGCTAACGTTACACCAAAGTATCATACCGTTTCAGCAGCGTCCAAAACCTCGCTCAATTACAAAAAGAAAACACTGAGCAAAGGCCAGACCTTAAAGCTTAAGGTAAAAGGCACAAAGAAAAAAGTGAAATGGAGCAGCTCGAAAAAGAAAGTTGCATCCGTTACTTCAAAAGGAAAGGTTACAGCAAAGAAAAAAGGAAATGCTGTGATCACTGCAAAAGTTGGCAGCAAAAAATATCGCTGCAAGATTAAAGTAGTTCTGCCAAAGAAGCCGGCAGTCGATAATAATAAAACACCGGAGACACCGGCAACGGAAACCAAAACACCGGCAACGGAAACAGAAGCTCCGAAAACAGTTCTGGTAAAGGAAGCTCAGACAAAAGTTCTTGATCTTGGATACGCACAGTATCTGGTGGTAGCTTTTGAAGAAGGTTACGATGTGAAAAACTGCAGCATTGCGGTAGATGGTGTGGATATCACAGGGGCTCTGACCAAAGTTACCGATGACGGAAGCATTGTGAAATGGGAGCTGACAGGCTTAAATCCTGCAAAACTGGTTGTTACCAAAAAAGATGACCAGAAAACACAGGATGTTGTACTCAGTGACAATGAAAATCCGAACAAACCGGTTGTAAAAGCACAGGAACCGATGTATTTCCTGACACATACAGCCATCCCGACCTGGGATTATCATCTGACCAACTACGATGAAGAAGGAAATGCAAGGGTTACTCCGAAAAAGACAACCTTTGACCTGAAGGAAACTGCAAAAGAAGATGTGAAATATTATGCACCGGATGCAGAATTGAGCAAAAACGAAGATGCTGACAATCTGTACGGTGTGAGCGGAAACGTAGAAATCCTGTTCAACTACACAACACAGGAAGAAAAAGACTGGTTTGATACGATCGCAGACGAAGGTGCACTGGCACTGCTGTCAAACGATGAGAGCCTTAGCACGCTGAACGACCAGCTCGCTTATACAAAAGATACCACCGAACATGGTGGGAATGTAGTCGGAAAGATTACCATTCCACTGGGACAGAGCAATTTCTATTCCAATGGACGTTACAAAGTACGCATCCGTTCCAATGGAAACAGAACCCTGATCGCATCCATCCATGTGGTAAATGCACAGACTCCGTCCATGAAGATTTCTGAGACAGGTGCGATCAAATCCGGACAGAATGTTCATTTCCAGGTAGAAAACATGGTATACGGCATCACCGTTCCGGTTGAGATGGTAACACTGAAAACCCCGTCAGGAGAAGTGAAAACACTGGAAAAAATCACAGACTGGTATCTGATCGGAAATACCTTTGTACTGTATAACGATGTAAATGCAGAAGGTGGAAGAAACAACATCGAACAGCCGGGTGTGTACACACTGACTGTATACTCAAATGGCTTTAAGACCATGAGCAAATCTTTCACTGTTGCAGGCAAAACAACAAAAGCTGCAAAAACAGCAAAGACTTATGATGTTGTGACAAGAGCGACTTCAGGCGGAAACTCCGGAAGCAGCAGCGACGGTGAAAGTGGAAACTCTGTTATGCCGGCAAATCTGGCATTTTCTGAGGATCTGATCTCCAATGCAAAGATCCTGACGGCACTGGATGTGAAGAATGCTTCCGCAGAAGCAGTTGCAGAGCGCTGGGATAATCAGATCACAGCATGCGATGCCGTTTATGGCGAAGACGGAGTTGTATTCTACGATTATACAAGCTATTATGATGCTGTTCAGGAAGCAAAATTAAACGGACAGTATCTCTCTTTTGAAGATTATGTTGCAGATGAAAATGCAGTTACTACAGAAAACCGTCCATACGCAGTTAAGGTGGTTCTGGAAGATGGTCTGCTTGGAGAAACGCAGTACAACGGATCTTACAAAGGAAAAGAAGCACCGGTCCTGACACTGGATGCGGATGCAAAATTTGTTGCAGAAGGCAGAGATCTTGTACTGACAGGCCAGGATGCAAGAACAGCAGAATACTTTGAGAAAATTACCGGAATTTATGTGAATCAGAGCCGGAAAGAACTGACAGAAGATCAGTACAGCGTAGAGGACGGCAAACTGGTGATCAAAGATTCTGTTCTGACACTGGGAACAAATACCGTAGAGATCAAAGCAGAAGGATTCAAAAACAATACACTTTCGGTTGAGTATAAAAAAGTTCTGGAAGAGAATTTAAGTCTTGTTTCTGACAAAGAACAGTACAACAGAGGCGAGAATGTGGTTCTGACCGTAAATGGTTCCGAAGGCGATTTCCTGAAGAACTTAAATGCAGTCAAAGTAGATGGAAAAAACATTTATGCAAAAGGTGTTGCAGGATCTGATTATTACTATGAAGCAGCAGAAGATCTGAAATCCATCACCATTTACGATAACGGAAACCTGTTCAACCAGAACAAAGCATATACCCTGACTCTGGAAGCAGAATATTATGAAGCTCTGGAAACAGAGATCACCGTACAGGGTGAAGAAAAAGATGTTCCGGCATCAGAGCCTATGATCAGCAAAGACGAAGACGGCCAGACTTATCTGGTATCCTTTGGAACACCGACAAACTTTGTAGGCTGGAAAAATAAAGTAACCTCGATCACTGTAAATGGAACAGCCTATACAGAAGCAGGCTGGTTTGGCATGTCAGAGAATCAGTTTAAATGGGAAACAGACGGATACGGAAATCAGGTCCTGAAACTGAAAGTGGACAGCGAATTTGATGAAAATGCCGACAATACCTTTACGATCAAAGCAGAAGGCTATAAAGATCTGGCACTGCCGCTGGTTGTAAATGTGATCAAAAAACTGACACCGCCACAGGCGGTTTCCTGCCAGAAAACTATCTTCTCAGATTACTATATCGTTTCCTTTGGCTATGGTTCTGAAATCGAACAGTGGCAGAATCAGATCACAGGCATAAAAGTAAACGGAACAGAGTATAGCCTGGTAACTTCTTCCTTCAGCGTAGGTGATACGACAACCTACTGTCTGCTGAAAAACGATGGTCAGATTTATGTTGGAACAAATGCAGTTGCAGATGGAGAAAATACCATTGAGATTTTCGCAGAAGGATATGAAGACTGTACCGTCACCTTTACCAAATAAAAATTTTGCGGAGGTTTTAGAATGTGCAAATGAACGAATTCCCCGAAGGCACGCTCTCGCTA
>OOCM01000405.1_pt1 | contig 44061 bp, 41 predicted proteins | sample 1671111 | NCBI WGS metagenome assembly OOCM01 (sample SAMN06348123, study PRJEB24527) | human gut metagenome | biome: human gut; feature: ankylosing spondylitis patient; material: feces | host: Homo sapiens | place: China | collected 2015-10 | reverse complement strand
AGTATGATTGTGCCTTTGTGGATAATGAAATGCCTTATGGCAGAGTCCCGCAGGGACATCCGGTGATCGTGGATTATTTCTATCATGAGGAAATCCGAGGGACAGAGAATACCGGAAAAAGAAATCGTTAAACAGGAATTTATTTCTGCGGTGCATTCGTATTTTGCCTCGCTTCAAACGCACAATTCCAGTTTATCTAAGAGGGGAGATGCAGAATACACATGAACAATAGGTACGACGAGATTATCAATCTCCCTCACCACGTCTCCAAGACGCGACCGCAGATGCCGATGTCAGATCGAGCAGCGCAGTTCGCGCCCTTCGCAGCACTCACCGGATATGAGTCCGCCATCAAGGAAACCGGGCGTCTGACCGACGAAAGGATTGAGCTTGATGAGGGAGCCTTGACCGCTTTGAACATGAGGTATCAGCTTCTCATGGATGCCCTTGATGAAGAGCCGGAGGTTGAAATAACCTACTTCAAACCTGATGAGCGCAAAGCTGGCGGTGCGTATGTAACTGCAACCGGCGCAGTCATAAAGGTTGATGACTTTGAGCGCCTAATTACCATGCAGGACGGCACGAAGATTCCGATGGATGACATCCTAAGCATTGACGGAGAGCTGTTCTTATCCTTAGAATAATGTCGCTTGCCATGCGACCAAATGAAGTGAATACCGAAGTACAATATGACTGTAAGGTGAGACACCAAGCAGTCATTTTTTTATATACGGAGGTACAAAACATGAGAAAGAACATGACGGAGATCGTATTCATCCTTGATCGCAGCGGCTCTATGAGCGGACTGGAAACAGACACCATCGGAGGATTCAACTCCATGATTGAAAAGCAGAAAAAAGAGAATGGCGAGGCATTGATCTCTACCGTTCTCTTTGACAACGTGAGCGAGGTTATCCATGACCGTGTGCCGGTTCAGAAGGTGGAGCCGATGACCGACAGGGACTATTCCGTTCGCGGATGTACTGCCCTTCTGGATGCTATCGGCGGAGCAATTCATCACATTGGGAATGTCCACAAGTACGCAAGAAATGAGGATGTCCCTGAACATACGCTGTTCGTCATCACAACGGACGGCATGGAGAATGCAAGCCGCCGTTATGACAGCGAGACAGTTAAGAAAATGATCGAGCGGCAGAAGGAAAAGTACGGCTGGGAGTTTCTATTCCTCGGCGCAAATATTGACGCAGTTGAAACGGCAAAGCACTTCGGTATTGGAGCAGACCGAGCGGTCAATTACCACTCTGACCGCGAGGGAACGCAACTCAACTATGAAGTTCTGAGCGAAGCGGTTTCCGCTGTCCGATGCAGCGTACCGCTGGGTACGAATTGGAAAAAACGTATTGATGAGGACTTCAATTCCAGAAAGGACGGGAGAAAGTAATGAGAACAATCACCGTAAAAGGGACAGGCAATGTCTCCGCAAGACCGGATTACATCATCCTATCCCTGAACATTGAAACCTTATCTAAAACCTATGACCGTGCAATGTCGGAAGCTGCCGAGAGAATCGAAAGACTGCAAGGTGCCGCAGTCTGCGTTGGGTATCGCAAAGAAGACTTGAAAACCACGAGCTTTGATGTCCAGACAAGGTACGAGAACGTCAAGGATCGGCAAGGAAATTACAAGCGAGAGTTTGTCGGATATGCTTGCAGCTATCGCTTGAAACTTGCATTTGACTTTGACAGCAAGCAGCTTGCAAAGGTCATTTCTGCGATTGCGGATTGTGGGGCGCAACCAGAACTCAGCATTGCGTTCACCGTGAAAAACCCGGCAAGAGTCAGCGAAGAGCTGCTGATCAATGCGACGGAGAACGCCAGGGCAAAGGCGGAGATTCTTTGCAAAGCATCAGGCAGTACGCTTGGGCAGTTGCTCAACATCGACTACAACTGGGGCGAACTCAATGTTTTTTCCAGAACAAGCTACGATGTTGAAGACTGCATTCAGCCTCTCATGGCGATGAGCAAGTGCGCCACACCTGAGATTGAGCCGGTTGATATTGATGTGACAGACACAGTGGCTTTCACATGGGAAATCCAATGATTTTTTGACTTTTTTGAAATCCGGTACTCAACAAACGCCCTTTTTGTGTCCGTTGTAAAGTGAAGGGACATTTCACGGAGGAATCTTCGGGGAATACGATTTGGGGAGATTAGCAAGCAAATCCGGTGAGTACCCACCGGAGAAAAATCAGTTAAGGAGACCCTGCCCTTAACATCAGATTTTTGCTTGTTGGGATAGTCCCAAACCCTTCTAATCTTTACGACGGAGGGCGCAGCATGGTACGAAGAACGCGAGACATTCAGAAGAAGATTTGGCTGACACCACAGGAAGAACGAACGATTGCAAAGAAGATGGAAATGATCGGCACGGAGAACTTCGGTGCGTATGCAAGGAAGATGCTGATCGACGGTTACATCATCGTTGTAGACTACACGGAGCAGAAAAAGCTCGCCGCCGAAATCAACAAGATCGGCGTGAACATCAATACCGTCTGCCGCAGGATCAACTCGACGGGACGATTCTATCAGGACGATATTGACGAGCTGAAAGAAAAGATGGACGCGGTATGGCAGTTACTAAAATCAAAGCAATCCGAGGAACTTTGAGCAAGGCAATCGCGTACATTCTGAATCCCGAAAAGACAGACGAGAAGCTTCTGGTCTCGTCCTACGGCTGTGCCAGCGAGACCGCAGCGCGGGAATTTGAATGGACGCGGAAAATAGCCGAGCAAAAAGGGATGAATCCGGTCAGGATCATAGCCCGTCATGTGATCCAGTCCTTTGAAATCGGAGAGGTCACACCGGAGCTTGCCCACGAGATCGGCAAGCAGTTTGCAGATGAAATCCTCGGAGGAAAATATGAGTATGTGCTGACCACTCACATTGACAAAGACCATGTTCATAACCACCTGATTTTCAATGCGGTTGACTTCGTGGACTACCACGCATATAAGAGCTACAAGCGGATTTACTATGATATGCGCGAGGTCAGCGACCGGCTCTGTAAGGAAAACGGTCTCTCTGTTATCCCTCCCTCTCAGAACAAGGGCATGGGCTACAAGGAGTACACCGAAGCCAAACGCGGCACGAGCTGGAAGCAGAAACTCAAGCAGACCATCGACCGGATTGTCATTACAGCGAAGGATTACGATGATTTTTTGCGGCTCATGCAGGAAGCTGGTTATGAAATCAAGACCGGCAAATACATCTCCTTCCGCGCTAAAGGTCAGGAGCGGTTTACCCGGTCTAAAACCATCGGAGAGAACTACACCGAGGAACGCATCAAAGAGCGGATTGCCGGACGGACGCCCCGAAGAAGTCAGAGACAGACCACGCCGAAGGGCATCTCTCTCATCGGAGATATTCAGGAGCGGATTAGGCTCATCGACAGCAGGGGTTATGAGTATAAAGCCAAACTCACAATCCTCAAGGAAGCGGCGCGGACGCTTAACTATCTCACGGAAAACAGCTTGCTCCAATACGCCGATCTTGAAAAGAAGGTCGAGGACGTTCACAGCTCCTATGACCGCACCGGCAAGGAACTGAAAGGCGTCGAAGCGCGACTACGGGAAGTCCAACCGCTTATCAAAAACATCTCCAACTACCAGCGCCTAAAACCCGTATATGACGCCTTCCAGAAGGCGAAAGACAAGCCGAGCTTCAAGGCAAAGCACGAAGCCGAACTTGTGATCTTTGAGGCGGCGCGGAGTACGCTGCTTGCCATGCAGGGCGATGAAAAACTGCCGAGCTTGAAGACACTGCAAGCGGAACAGCAGCGACTTCTTGAAGAGCAACAGCAGCTCTATGATGAACGTGCGAAGCTCAAAAAAGAAGTAAAGCAAATAGAGACGATCAAGTCTAATGTTGATACATTTCTCGCTTCCTCTGCTGACCATGACCGTGATCATCTGCGCAGCACACAGCGCGAATAATCTCGTCAAAAGCAGGGCATCTCCTGTTGATCGGAGGTGCCCTGCATCCTTGAGAGAAGGTTCGAGAAATTGAAACTTTTTCTTTAATTTCTGCATCAACGGATTGCTTTTGAGAATGAAATCCAGTATAATATTATAAGCGATGTTGAATGCAAGCAAGTGAAAGGATGGTTGCCGTGCGCATAAGCTATAAGAAACTATGGATGCTTCTTCTGGAACGCGACATAAAGAAGGCTTCTCTACGACATGAAGTAGGGCTGTCTGCCGGAACATGGACAAAACTGAATAAGGGGGAAGAAGTGTCCCTCTCTATTTTGCTGCGCATTTGTGATTACTTGAACTGTGACATCGGAGATATATGTGAGGCTGTGCGAACGGACAAAAACTGAGTCCGGTTTTTCGTACAGCTCTTTTTGTTGAATAAAAATCGCTCAACTCTCCGCAGGAAAGGAGCAATTTATGGGCAATTCAGTCATGTTGAATGGTATCGAATATGCCGGAGAACAGATTGCCTACAAAGACAGCACCTACGAGATTGTATCGAAGGTTGCCTACCTGATCGGCGTCCCGCTCCGTATTTTTCAAAATGAACACGAGCCGCCAAAGATAGAGATATACAACCGGCTTGAACAGGATAAAAATGCCCGCATCATTCGTAATCTATGTATCATCCGCACCGCCATTGAGCGCAACTACCGGAAAATAAATGACATCATGCGAATGGAGTATCGAGGGCTGCTTTCAATGCCAGAGATCATCCCGGCTTCCAGTATGCAGCAGCTTTCAAATGACGGAATCAACTTTATCAAAAAGGCGAGTACAAAGCTCTGCCACCACATTATCGAGATCAACCGGCTGATTTCAGACCGCATTAACAACTGCAAAAGCCTCTTTCCAATCTGGATTAACTGGGTGTACATAAAAGAGCTGTTCATCATGCCAAACGGCTTGACAGAGGACGGAACGAAAGATGCTGCGGACATCTATTACGCAAGTCTCTCCTACTACCCCTATCAAATGTATATCAACTGGGTACCGATGGACGAGGGTAATGTCCTCTATAATGATAAAAAGTTTGCTACCCTGCTTTATCAATGGCATTGCGACGCCTTCACGGAATACAGTAAAGTCTCCGATGCAGGGGCTTTTGTAAAAAACAATATCTACGACTTCATAGATGACAGTGAGAAAACCGTATTGGTAGTGGACTGCGAAAACTCCGACCCGTACAAGCTGTGCGCCACGCTCAAAAATCTTGATTATGAGGTCATGCAGAAAATTACGGCGATCATTCTCTTTGATGACGTACATACTGCTACGGCGTGGCGGATTCTTGAAAACTACACCCGCATCCCCGTTGAACATATCATGATTGAGCGGATCAAGCAGAACAAATCACTGGTGGACATCAAACTCACCGCAAGAGCCTGTCAGGAACACTACCAGAAGCAAGTGGATTCCTTCGTCATCGTCTCAAGTGATTCCGACTACTGGGGGCTGATTTCTTCCTTGCCGGACGCCAGATTTCTTGTCATGATTGAGCGGGAAAAATGCGGACCGGATATGAAGGCGGCACTTGCAGAATCCGGAATATTCTACTGCTATCTGGATGACTTCTACTCTGGCAACAGCGAGGACATCAAGAAAAACGCACTATTCAAGGAGATGTACCGCTGGATTGACAACTCCGTTCACCTGAATGTCAACGATATGTTTGATGCAGCTCTACGAAACACGCGAATCGAAATGTCTCCCGCAGAGCGGCGGCAGTTCTATGAGAAGCACATCAGGCACATGATGCTGACCATCGACGAGAACGGAAACGTCAGCATTGAACTGAAACGCGGATAACCTTGTTTGCTATTCCGGGAGGAATGTGGATGGACAACAGATTCTATTTTGGATTCAATACATCGGAGGAACGGAAAAAGCGCAGAAAAGCAGAGCTGTACTCCATGAGTGAGCAAGTCAGCACCTTCTTTTGGGATGAAGCCCCGCAGCATGGATTGGAAATGCGTGAGGGGCAGCAGGATATGTCCTTTGAGATTGTGGACGCCCTCATAAATGATCAGCACTTTGCGATTGAAGCTGGCGTGGGCATTGGCAAGTCCTTTGGCTATCTTGTGCCGGTGCTGCTGTACAGCAAACGCATGAACAAGCCGGTTATCATCGCAACCTCGACCATTGCGCTTCAAGAACAGCTCTGGCGCGATGTCCACGCGGTAATGCCCCTTCTTGGGCTGAACAGAGATGTCATCCTCGCAAAAGGACAGACTCATTATCTCTGCAACAAACGCACAGACGAGTATATGTGTGACCCGAAAGCAGACCCACCGGACGCGCTCAAAGAAGGAATCCAGCAGGGGTATGAGGAACGCAAGGATTTCCCGGAGGTTTTGCCGCAAGGCGTCTGGGACAAGGTAAACGTGCAGCGGTTCAGCATGAAGAATTGCGGCTCCTGCGAAAAGAAATGCAAGTATTACAAGGTCCGTGCATCGTTAAAATACACGGACGGTGTTGTTCTGTGCAATCAGGACTTTCTTACCCAGCATCTCATGAAACTACGACGCGGGCAGGACGGACTGATTAACGCCGCCGCTGATCTGCTTGTCGTGGATGAAGCGCACAACTTGGATGATAAGGTGCGGAGTGCCACAACGGAGCGTTTCGGGCAAGGTATGCTCTTTGGAATGATTAAAAGCGCATTCTATGAACTGCGGTCCTCTGATCAAAGCAGTGTGTCCAGAGAAAAGCGAGAGGCGGAAAGCTCAATCATCGCCTTCTATAACTGCCTGAAAGCACAAGTCCAAAAGCAGATCAACGAGGCAGATCAGGATATGCGCTATGCTGACCGCTTTTTCTTTGACCAAGGTGGCAGTGCGGTTGAGCTGCTTACGGAAATGAACGCCGCCATACACAACCTTTCGTCCAGCATTCAGATTTATTCCAGCATGGATTTCAGAAACAACCGTTCCCTTGCTGCTTCTGATGATCTGGATGCCGTCAGCGAGTCCCTTTCGGAGCTTCTTGACCAGATAGATGATATGCTGATCTGGATCGAGCAGCACGGCAGCAACACGGAACTCGTCTATTGTCCTAAAAACACAAAAGAAATTGTGAGCCGCCTATACTTCAATGGTGATGAAAGAACCATCTTGACCTCTGCCACGCTGACGAACGCCACGAGCGGGTCTCTGGAAGAACAGTATTCTTACTTTATCAGTAATACCGGCTTTCCCGCTGGTGATCGCGGCTGCTTATCCGAGCCAAAGCCTTCCCCATATCCATACGATGAACACGCCATGATCTACTATTGCGACGATCTCCCGCACCCGACCAGAGAACATGAAGCCTTCATTGAAAAGGGTGTGGAGCGACTGCTTGAGATCCTGAGCATTTCCGATGGAAAGGCACTCGTGCTGTTTACGGCAAAGACCGACATGGAAGAGGTCAACTCCATTCTCGGTAAGAAAAATCTTCCGTACAAAATCCTGATGCAGCAGCCGGGATCGTCGCAGGACAAGGTGCTGAACGAGTTTAAGGAAGATACGAACTCCGTGCTTCTGGGGACGGGCGCATACTGGGAAGGCATCAGCATTGAAGGAAAAAGCCTTTCCAATGTCATCATTTTCCGGCTTCCGTTTCCTGTCCCCGATCCAATTATCGAGTATAAGTGTTCCGTTGCTAAGGATGCCCTGATGGATGTTCGCGTTCCCGAAATGATTATCAAGCTCAAGCAAGGCATCGGGCGATTGATCCGTAATTTCACAGACACCGGCATTGTCTGCATCATCGACCGAAGACTGCGGGACGAGCCGCCAGAACGCTATCATGACATCACATGGGACTCCCTGCCTATCAAGAATCGTACAAGCCGTCTGGACGAGCTAAAAAGGTTTTACGAAAGTCTGCCCGCAGCCAAGGAATGATGATACAAACGGCAGTCTCTTCGGAAACATAGAGCAGCCCCCCAAAAACGGCAATCAGAAAACGGAGGTGTATCATGTTGTACAATGAAAATCTGCACGAAGAAGAACGACATCTGATCCAGCAGATTGCCGAGCAAACAGAGAGAGGAAAAATCGACTGGGAGCTGACGGAGTATAATCCGCTGTCATTTCTGAATGAGGACAAGATAGACAACAACCCAGCAGCAATCTGTCAGTCCTTCTCCTTTGAGGCGATCATCGGCGGATCCCGTTACGAGCTTGATGTCATGGAGAATATTGATGTGCCGTTCGGTATGGGAGACTACACCATAACCTTGACGCGGGATGAAACCGAAAATTATCTTAAAATTGAGGATGCGCTTTCCTTTGACTGTGACCGCTATGAATGCACACCGGAGGAAGTCGCAGAGCGATTTGCGGACAGCCCTATTGTCCGCCTCTGCAACGCCATCATTCCTGCCACGCTTGGGCAGGAGGATTTAGAAGAGGTCTTCACATGGGCAAGGTTTTTCAACGAGACTGGCATTTCTGCAAAGCTGATGGATCATCCGCTGAGCAAGCTCTGTGAAAAGCTGTTCGACGAACACCGTCTGATGGACTTCCATCGCTGCGTCTTGGATGTGGACTATCGAAAGCTGCTCCTAAATGAACTGGCTCATAACTAAGACACGGAAAAACGCCCCCGACACTGTGCCAGACGCACAGTGCCGGGGGCGTTCCCGTTTCCAGCGATTTATTTTTCTCTCGGCAAGGGACCGTTCATAAGGTGACACTTTCCGTTTTATGAAGTCGCGAAAATTTGATGTGTTCCGTGGAGATGTTCACTGGGCAGCATACGCCGTACACGTTTCCAATAATCACCGAGCAGTGCAATGTGTATTCACTATCGGGAAATACTTCACGGTTTTCACAACGCTTGATTCAGAAGGGATTTTTTTGCCTTATTCCCGCGTGACATCAGGGGAAACCGGGTCAATGACAATGACAGAAAAACAGGGATTCAACCTTTATGGTTGAGTCCCTGTTTCTATTCTTCATCATCTATAGGATATTCATTAAGCTCTGGGAAGTCCAGAAACTCGCTGAGAGTCATGTTGAACGTTACTGCAATTTGGTGAAGCGTATGCACCTTCGGGTTCCGGCTTGTTCCCCGTAGAATGTTATCTATCGTCGATTGCTTCAAGCCACTCAAGGTTGCTAACCGATTTACTGTTATACCCTGGTTTTTGCATAGCTGCCGAATACGCATAGAGAATAATTCGTAATACTGCACTGCGTCACCTGCATTTCCTACCTTCGTGAAGTTAAAAATATAATAGCAGATGGCAATGTCAAAATTACCTTTGCATAGTTGACTGGCAGGAAATAATTCTATATAATAAGTGTTACCTATGCGTAGGTATAGGGTTGGTGTACCGTTTTGCCTGCTGTAAATTATGGTTGAACCCAAAATGCAGGAGGTAAAGCAATGGCAAAATATGCATATGTTAGGGTTTCAACCAAAGAGCAAAATATCGACCGACAGCTCGTGGCTTTGGAACCCTACTGTATCCCTGAACGAAACATCTACTGTGATTACCAATCAGGCAAAGATTTTGATCGTCCGGCCTATAACAAACTCCTTGGCAAACTACGACATGGCGATCTCCTGATTGTAAAAAGTATCGACAGATTGGGTAGAAATTACAACGAGATTTTAGTTCAGTGGCAGAACATCACAAAAGGCATCGGTGCAGATATTCTAGTGCTTGACATGGAACTTCTCGATACAAGAGAAAAGAACGGATCGCTGACAGGGACGCTAATTGCTGACTTGGTATTGCAGGTTATGGCTTACTTTGCGCAAACCGAACGAGAGTCAATACATCAGCGTCAAGCCGAAGGAATTGCTGCTGCAAAATCCAAGGGAAAACATCTGGGCAGAAAGCCAGAACCTTTGCCAGTAGGGTTTGAGTGTATCTGCGCCAGATGTTATTCGGGCGAAATATCGACAAGAGTGGCCGCAGTTAACCTAGGAATGAGTCACACCACATTTTACCGTCATTTTTGTATTTGGAAATCCGAAAAAGCCGTTTCAAATGGTAGACAATCTGGTACACCTCTGGAAGCATGAAATGGGAGCGCTAAGTGCCTCCTTTTTCATGCTTTCTTCGTGGACGTACCTATATGGCATCATTATACCATCACTGTTCCGGAAAGTCTGCTTTATGAAACAGCACGCCATTATTGGAGGAAAAGATGAAGAGATTAAAGATCGATCCAGATACCTCAGCGATGATAAAAATGGGGCTAATTGATTGTGCTTTTGAAGTTATCAAAGACATGCTGTTTTTTGCTCTTGGTGCAACAGCAATCCTTTCGCTGGTTTGTGAATTTGAGGGGGAAAGCTAATGGGACGCGCAATCGGAATTGATCTAGGAACAACATATTCGGCTGTTGCTATCCTGCAAGAGGATGGCAAGCCAACCATTCTTCCTAACGTTGAAGGCCAGAATATAACTCCGTCAGTTGTTCTGTTTCCTGACGCTGCAAGTGGCTCTGACGAACCACTGGTCGGTGATATGGCAAAGCACTCTGCGGCAACTGCGCCACTTGATGTCGTGCAGTTTGTAAAAAGACAGATGGGCGATCCAAATTGGAGATTTGAGTCAGCAAACGGACATTCTTATACTGCGGAAGAAGTATCGGCTGTCATTTTGAAGAAACTCAAAAACGACGCCGAGATCGCTCTGGGGCAGCCAATTACTGATGCGGTTATAACGGTTCCAGCTTACTTCGATGATGCAAGGAGAACTGCGACACGCCAAGCCGGTCAAATTGCCGGACTGAATGTTTTGCGAGTTCTCAATGAGCCGACGGCCGCTGCAATGTCTTACGGACTGAGCCAGAAGAAGAACGGCACCGTTCTTGTGTATGACTTGGGCGGAGGCACATTTGATGTCACAATCATGGATATCAATGACGGAGAATTTGATGTCCTTGCGACTGACGGCAATAGAAACCTTGGTGGCTTTGATTTTGACAACAGAATTGCAGAATACGTTTTTGAGCAGATCAAAGAACAAGGAATAGAGCGAGACGTCCGGACTGATGATGCACTGGTTGCTGAAATCAGAGAGAAATCCGAAATTGCCAAAAAGAGCCTTACTACCGTTGCGCAGGCTACGATTATGCTGACCGTAGATGGCAAGCACGTCCGTATTAGAATTACCCGTGACGAGTTTGAAAGCAGAACGGAAGACTTGCTGAACACGACTAAAGAGTTGGTTGAAGACGCGATGGAAAGTGCGGGTAAAAGTTGGAGCGATATCGACCATTTGCTTCTCGTTGGTGGTTCAACGAGAATGCCGATGGTTCGGAAGATGATGAGTACATTATCTGGGAAGGATCCTGAGCTTAACGTCAATCCAGATGAGGCCGTGGCAATGGGAGCGGCTATTCAGGCATATATCAGCGCTAATGAACACAGCGATGAAACTGGCGATAGTGGTGTGCAAGCTATCGTCGGCGGTGAACTGATGACGATCAATGTATCTGATGTTACCTCACAAGCCCTAGGCGTAGTCCTTCTCAATGAGCGCGATCAGGATGAAAACTTTGTTGTGATCCCTAAGAACGCAAAGATTCCGACCAAGGGTGAGCAACACGCTCGAACCGTTGTCGATCAGCAATCATGTATTTTGGTTCGAGTGACGCAAGGAGAGGACAGCGACGTCCGTTATGTTACTGAAATTGGTTCAAAAGAGATTCCTATTCCCTCTTACCCGAAGGGAGCTCCTTTCACAGTGGCCTATGCCTATGACATTGACCAAACCGTATATGTTGAGCTGTATGATGAAACGGCTCACAATATTGTCGGCAAGTTTGAAATAGACAGAATCATGAACATGAGCGAAGAAGAAGTCCAAAATGCCATGCGAAGGATTAGCCAGATGGATATTCTCTGAGAATAGGTGAAGATATGGAAGAAGACATTCAGAAAAAAACATATGAGGAAGTTGCCGCGCTAAAAGACCTTTTTCTCCGGCGGCTCATGGATGACAAAATTAAGGCAGCAGCCATTGTTCGGCTGAATGAGAATAACGAAGCGTTGCAGCGGCAGTTAGACGAAAGAGCTATTACCTCTTTGGTCAAGGAGATTTTGCTTATATGCGACCGTATTGATGCGCAGGACACACTTGATGATTTAACTTGTTCCGTTGAAGAAGAGCTGTTAGAGGTATTAGCAAGACGCGATTTCTACAAGATGCCTCCAGCAGAGATATTTGATCCGGCTTGCCATAATGCGGTTGGTACCGTTGAAGAAACGGCAGAGCACCCCGATAAAAGTATCGTGAAAATTGTGAGAAATGGCTACCTCTTCTGCGACAAGGTGTTTCGTCCTGCCGATGTCATTGTTGCTGTAAAGAAAAAAGAAGTTCAGATTTCGGAGTAACCTTATAGGTCGCTAACCTCAACGGGAAGGAGGATTAGCTTGGATAACATTGGCCTGTTATTTGATCGCTTTGCGGTTGCGTATCAGCATAGCCTTTATGCAATTAAGCGCGAACAGGAAAAAATCGAAAGAGAGCGTAGGGCATCAAGAGAGCAAGCAAAAAAGCAGTTTGATAAGGAACGGAGTCGTACCGCGACCTTAGCTGCAAACAGCCTGATGGCAAATATGCATAAGGCTAAGGATGCATATAGGAATTTAGCAGATCAGGATGATTCCATCATGAAGGTTGCTGAATATTTGGCGTTCGGCAGCGTTACGCCACAGGACATCAACAAGCTGGTTTTTTCTGACCACACGCTTCCGTGGATTATGCCTTTTCTGGGGCATAGGAACATCCTCATCGAAAGCAACGGCGATGCTTGTCAAGCATTAGGGCTGCAATTTCTTATTCATGCTTTGATGCAGACAGCTCCGGGGCAGTTAAGCGTGACTGTAATAAATCCTGAATTAAGAGCTGAGTTCTCTTCCTGCTCCCGTTTACCGGATTTCAAAATGTTGACTAAGCCCTCCGAGATTCATGATGTTTTTACTTCTTTGACAGAGGAAATTATACAGAATGACACTCTGCTCCGAGGAAATTATCCATCTTTGGTGGCACTGCGCAAGGCGGCTCAACAGCCTGTTGGAAGACTTCAACTGGTAATTATTCAAGATTTGCCAAAGGAGCTTAACGGTGATGTAATCACTTCCCTTGTAAAAATCGCCAGAGGTGCGCCGAGAGCCGGAATCAGTATCCTATATCTGAATAGCAAAACTTCTCAAAAGGCGGACTCTGTTACCACCGAATTAAAACAAATTAGCAACTTCTTTGTGCTGACGCAAAAGGAAGATTATTGGAAGAGTTCAGATGCATTTTTTGATAGATTGATCTTTTCCTTCCCCATTTTAAGAAATGAAGAACTATCACAGAGGATTTCGGAAATTATTGAAAAATCTCAAAATGTCTCTGTCATTACAATTCCGTTCTCGCAGATTGAAAACACTGAACAGCGTTGGAAAGAATCATCGGCAAGTAATCTGACTTTCCATCTTGGGAAAGCAGGACTAGATACCATTTCGGTCTGCCTTGGCGATAGCGTCACACAATATCACAATATACTGATTTCTGGCGCAGCTGGCAAAGGTAAATCAAACCTCATTGAGGTGATGATTCATAGCTTATGTACGCGATATAGTCCTTCTGAGTTGGAGCTTTTCCTTTTGGATTTCAAGGACGGCCTTACATTCAAGCCATATGCTTCCTTTGCGGATTCGACTTGGCTGCCCCATGCACGAATGCTGGGGCTTGAAAGTGATCGGGACGTTGGACTTGCAGTTCTAAAAGACCTAGAATCTGAGCGGAGGCGTCGAGCAGTAATGTTTGGCGATTCCTCAGCTGGCGTACATGACTTTGAAAGCTACCGCAAACTCAACCCGGATAAGCAATTGCCTCGGATTGTACTAATCATTGATGAGTACCAAAAGCTCTTTGACATCAACGATGAGATATCCGATGAGGCTGCATCTTTGCTTGAAAATCTTGTCAGGCAGGGACGCGCTTGTGCAATACACATTATCTTGGCATCGCAGTCAATCACCGGTGCAGCTGGTTTGCTGGGTAAGGACGAGCGTATATATGCTCAGTTCCCAGTTCGGATAGGATTACAGAATACCGTGTCCGAGTCATTCTCTCTCTTTGGCATCGGGAACGATGCAGCGGCTAAACTTCGTGTCCGCGGAGAGGCGATCATAAACGTGAACTATGGTGCGATTGACTCAAACCAGAAGTTCACCGTTGCATACGCGGATCCTAACGAGATGAAAAAGCTCCGGCGATCTTTTTGCCAAGAAAGTTTAGCTCTTGAGCATCCCGTGATATTCACGAAAAAAGATGTTGTCGATTATTCGATGTACATTCCAAACGTGAAAAAATGGCGCAGAGCGGTTGCGGATGGCAGTGCTGTCCGTTTGCCGTGCGGAATCAAACTCTCCGTAGACAAGGATGTACTGCCAATTACAATGCCAAATGATGCGGGTAGGAACATTGCTATTCTCGGTGCCGCAGAGGATTTGCAGGCCGAAGGAGCTATTCCGGGGAAAAGCAATATGGCTGTTGGCATCCTTCAAAGTTTTGCAATGTCATTAGTGTTGCAGCATCCGAACGGTGACGCACGTCTCATAATGATTGATGGACTTGCACCTGACGTTCGTAAAAACAGCAACATTGATAGATGGCTTCGTCTTATGGAGCGTTTTGGTTTTCCTGTTGAGGTTGTGAGTGCAAAAGATGCGGCAGATTGGTTCATGAATTATTACCGCGAGATAATAGACAATCCGGATGATGAAGATACCTACATATTAGGCTTTGGAATGGATCGGTGTAGTAATTTCATGGACTCTGATTTGAGTGGAGAATCTGGCGCAAGCGCGTTTCAGGAACTTTTGAAACGCAGCACGGACGGAGTTCACCTGATGTGCTGGTGGTCGAATGTGAATATGTTCAAGACTCATATTGGATTTAACAGCGATGGCTACATCGGGACAAAAATCCTTCTCCGCATGGACACGGATACTGCCCGCGACGTTCTAGGACCGTTTGTGAATTGGAGTGTGCGTGATAACCGCGCTTACATACATGATTCATCAGACCTTGCAATCGACTATACAGTTATGCCGTCACTACCGATATCTGATAGAGTCTGCGGCTTGATAGAAGCGGAGGCATGGTAGTTTGGAGTTTTGCTCTGCATATGAAAAATATTCAAATTGTCTGGTCGAAATTATAGACCAACTTCGCAGCGAATCACTGTCTCAAGAGAAAGTTGCGCAGAGTGAGCGTAATGCCGTTTCGACAATAGAAAATCAGTATATGGCTATTTCCGATGAACTTCAACAGGCGCAGAGAGCAGTGCGAGAGCAATATCAAAGCGTATGGGAAAGTTGTACGCGGAACGCTGGTATCAGAAGGCCACAAGATCAGCGACCGGCTGCGACAGATTTACCGTGGAAAGAGGCTGTTCGGATTCAAGAGCAAGCAGCTTCCTCAATTAAGAACTGGTTTTCAATGCAAACCCAACAAGCATTTATAGAGCGTCAAAAGAAGGTTCGTGAGGAAGCAGCAAAAAAAGCTGCTATGGCAGCGGCACAAGCAGAAAATGAAAAGAGGAAGGCCGAAGAAGCAGCCCGTGCCGAGAAGGAACGTGCTGAGGCACTTGTCGAATCCCTAAAACGTAAATATCGCGGATATTAGTTGATATAACAGGAGGTATTCTTTATGGCATCCACAATTTCTCAGATCAAGCAGCAGGTGAATCAAATCGGGCAACAGGCAACATCCACTGCGGGTCAACTGAGCCAGTTGGCATCCAATCTTAACAAAAATGTTGCAGCGATTAGCAATGCAATTGGCGGAACATCTTCCGGAGAAGATAAAACGATGGTTGCGTCCTTCCAGCAAGCAAGCAAAGCTGTAAACGATGCTGTCAGGGCGCTTCAGGAAGCGGGCAAAGCGGCTAAGGACTGGGCAGCAAAAGCATGAGTGACTACGCTGAACTGCAACAGTTCGTAGGAACTGTATCTGATGAAGCACAGCAGGACGCATATCTTTTGACAAACTGCGCCGATAACATTGAGCGGCTTGTTGCTTCGTTTGATAGGCTTACCGAAGCAACGCGAGATCCGTCCGCAAAGACCGTCGGAGTTTCTTTCCGAACTGCTCAGAAACAATTGCTGATTGCAGCAAAGGCATTGATCGAAGCGGCAAAGGCAGGCTATACATGGAGCGGAGATTCACAAGCTGAATTGAAGTTGGTTTTAAGACGCAGACGGTAACGAGCAACTAGGTTGGAGGATTCTTATGAGCATTATTCAAAGCCTTGGTCAACAGATTTCCAGCCTTTCGACCGAATCGAGTGAAATTGCGTCCAATCTTTTCAGCATCGCTAACGGACTTAAACGCACGACGGCAACCGTACAGCAGACATTGAAAGGCACGTCACAGTGCGATTATCAAACTTTGGTTGACCAGTTGAGTGTTGCGCAGAACAAATTATCTGTTGCTGCGGAATGCCTTACAGCAGCTTCAAAGGATGCTCAGAGTTGGTTGGCTGCGCATATTACGGCAAGCAGTGGTGGCGCGGTTTTTAATCAGATAATCACTCCAACCTACGAAGCGACGGATCCCGCAGCGCCTACACTTCATAATACGTTTGATCGCGATGGCGCATCGCAAGTTTTCTCAGAGTTCATTGAACCCTTAGAAGAAAGAAATGTTGCATACAGAGCCATTCAGCCTTTTGGACGAGAACGAAGCACAGAAGAAATCATTGAACGATTAGGCGGCGGAGATAATACGCAAGGATCCTGTTCCTCGCTGGCATTCGCGTATATCGGAAACGTGGCAGGATATGATGTCCTCGACTTTAGAGACGGAGACAGCCGTAGCTTCTTCTCTAGGAACGGTTCAATTGAGAAGATTGCAAATCTTCCCGGAGTGAATGCACTGATCTACAACGGGAAAGACGATTTGATATGCGCTAACGACCTATTAAGCACTATGCAAACAGGCAAGGAGTATTATCTGGCAACAGGGCTTCACGCTTCCATCGTAAGAAAAATCGACGGACATTATGAATACTTGGAATTGCAGCACCCGACAGATAACGGATGGCACATCCTGAATGATACTGTTCTTCTAAACAGGTTTGGGTGTTCGCAATCGAACACGGTTGTTTATCCCAATTTTCTGATCGATATTGAGTCATTGGCTGGCAATGAGGAGTTCCTTGAGATTTTGGGGTATCTAAACACAGCGGAATCTGAGCAGCACAAGGGGGAGAATGGTAGTGTCCGATAGAAATGAAGTAATTAGCGGCTTTAGATGGATCAGAAACCCTGAACAAAAGGGGGAGTTTCTGTTTACATTTGATGGAAAACAAATCTTCAATTTGTTCCGAGATTATCCTCATAAGCTGACAAAAGCTCAAAAAGATCAATTCGACGCTGCAAATCCATACTGGGCAGATTATTTTAAGGACAGAACATAATTTTGAATTAACAGTTTTATACAAGAAACGCAAGCGAATACTTGCTGGTAGCGGAGGCCTGAGATGGTGAACTATTATGACTTGTTGGGCGTTTCTCAAGAAGCAGACCGCGCAACAATAGAACAAGCAATCAAAAAAACAAGAAGACTCTGGAATAATCGAGCGAATAACCCCGATGCTTCGATTCGAGCAGAAGCAGAGCAGCATGTACGAGAAGTTGCGGAAGCGGAAAAAATACTTCTGAATGACACAAAACGTGAAGAGTACAATCAGCAACTATTGCTCAATCCCCAAAACGACGTTGTGAACACTGCGCCTAATGATAATAGCGACTGGGAAGATGAATATTTCAGGGCATACAACCAGGACATGAATGACTATGCTGCACAGATCGCGCAGAGAGTTATTAGTTCCAACGAGAGAAACGGACGTGCGTGGTTCTTATATGGAGAGGCGTTACGCAGGGGCGGACAACCCGAACAGGCAATTAACGCATTTCAAAGAGCAGCCATGTACATGACATCCTCGGATGATTCGGAGGGCGTTTATCGTCAGCTTGGCTTTGCATATATGGCAATTGACAGCTATGCTAATGCACTCCGCACTTTTGGAAATGCTTCTCAGATATCACCATCCAATGCAGAATACTATGGCTTGCGCGCAAACTGCTACCGAATGATTGACATGATTCCCGAAGCCATTTCTGCGGCAGAAAAAGGGTTTCAGCTTGCCCCAAATGACAACAACATCAGATTTGAATATTTCGCCGCATTAAGAGCGGACGCATTGGCTGCAATGTCGTATAACCGCTCATCTGGCAAGCACTTAATTACAAACAAAGTTCAGCTTGACTATGTTAATGGCATCCTCAAGAAACTTGCTCAAACCATTCCGGAGGATGCGAACAAATCGCAATGTACCTCCGCGATGGACGAGATCGTAAAACTTGTTGTTGATGCAGAAAGTGTCAAGGGAGGATTTTTCTCGTCGAAGCCCGGCTATCAGTATAACTATGACACGAGTAATGCAGATACCCGGTCAACAGGTAAACACTGATTAACTTGTATCCAACGCAGAATCTGCGTTTATTTGAAAGGAGAAAACACAATGGCTTACTCAGAAAACCAACTTACTACCCAGTGGATGCCCCAAGTGCGGTGGCCCGACGGAAACAACGTGAACCTGATTACAATCCGTGAGGCAATCCAGAACCAAGCAGACGAAAACGGCATCCCCGTTGCCTTTAATGAGGAAACTCTTAAAGTCGGCGGTCTTCTCAGTAGAGAAAGAGAAGATATCCTCATCATGTATAACCCGGAACACTCTAGTGACTATCTGCGATTCGCAATTCGCGTAAAGCATCAGGGCAAGTACGCATTTATGCAGGTTTACAACCTTGGAGGCAGCAAGAACTTCAAGAACGCAAACAATGCCAACTTTGACTCTGTGGGAGGCGTGGGCAGATCCTTGATCAACGCCCTCGGTGGTCACAAAGCTAAACTTGAAGCCGAAGAGAACTACTACACCATTCTCCGCGATTGTTTGGAGAATGTAACGGGAGCTTAAACCCTACTTACCTATACGCGGCTCTCTTTCAAAGGAAAAAGGGAGCCGCGTATGTACTTAGTGTCGTGATATGGAAATAGCCGAACTCTTATTGATTCTTGCTGGATGTCTTGCACTGGTAGCTGCGATAGCTGCTGCTATAATCAAGGTGTCATCATTCTATCGCACACAATTTGGATTTAGTGTATGGTCCGGTGTTCTATTGTTGTTTCTTGCGTTTGTGTTAATGCTTATATATTATGGCGGCGAGAAACCGCAGAGCATACTACTGCCCATTCTTTCAGCGGGCTTATGTGCATTTACAATCGTTCGCAATATTTGCTTGGCCGGATGGGGATATGGATGTTTGGGGATGCTGTTTCAGGGAGTCATGACATTGCTGCTCTTCTTCGTAGTGATTATTGCAATAGCTGGCCTTTTAGCACGAGCAACAACACGCGGAACTAACAGAATGTCGGGCATTTGTTCCGGAGTATCACAAGAAATCCGTTATGCAATTATACTTCTACCAGTTTTTATTCTGAAAAGGTAAAGCACTTGAAATATCCGACAATCAAGAATAAGAAAAGAGCCTCTGTTGATACCCAAACAAGGTTTCAGCAGAGGCTCTTGCGGTACTTCCTCCCTTATTGCTGTTCAATGCAAAGCGTTCTGGGGTTGATGGTGATAACGGACTTTCCCTGTTGATGAGCATATCTGACTGTCTTTCCGGTTCCGCTGGGGCTTCCATCCCAAACCGCGATCAGGACATCCGCATGATCGACCATATAACGATTGCGCTTGTCCATGCAATCGGGCGAGTAATGAGCTTGAATCAGTGTTTCCTTATCGCACTTGGACGCAATGTCAAAGTACCGGTCTCTCAGAGCTTCTGACCACTTTGCGGCTTGGCTTTCGCATGGGATGGCGCTTTCAAGCGTAATTCCCGGATAGGATGCTTTTAGACCCAGCACGATCTCAGCAGCATACATATCTACACCGATTGCCATTCCGGATATAAAGTGCGTGGCGCCTTCATTTTCGATGAGATTGATGATTTGCTCCCTGAGAGTTTTTTTGAGGTCTATGCAGCGTTCGTCTTCCTCATTGAAACCAAACGGGAGGTTTTGCGGACGATGCCCGGTAAAAGCACAGGTCTTCATTTTCTTTTTCATCTCCTGACTATGTATTAGAGACTGTTTCTATGTCTCTGATACATAGTATAGCGCGGAGATATGAAATATTCTGTCGAAATAAGGGAAGAAAAAAGGCTGCGTGATAAAACCACACAGCCCATGACGGATTCAGCCATTATCTGCCGTTTCCTGCTGAATCATCAGCTCAACCATCTGCAAAATGCGCTTCTGCGCTTGCGGAGACAACGAAGCAAGTTTCTCCGAGAGTTCAGACGATTTATAGCTTGTCGAATGCTCCAGGACGTCACAGAAAATCGCGTCTGCCGAAACCTCAAGCCCATTGAGAAGAATGATCAATTTCTCACAGCGAGGAAACGACATACCACGTTCAACCGTAGAAATATAATTTGCAGTCAGCCCGGTCTTTTCCGCAAGCTCTTCTTGCGAGATTCCGAGGCGTTCCCGGCATTGTTTTACTCGTTTACCTATTCGTTTGTCAATCATAGCGCGTACCCACACCTTTTCTATAACGCTCATGATAATTATATGGGTTAGAGGCATAGTTATACAGAAATGCTAATGATGACACTATGTATTAGCATGTGATTTTCGGCGGTATTTACAGAAAAGATACAAAAAAGAGCCTCTGCCGATACCCAAACCGGGCATCGACAGAGGCTCTTCGTTCGTTTTATGGGAATTAGAATAAGTGCCAGAATCGGCACTTATTCTTGCTATATTGATGGAACTGTGCGGGGAATATAATCACACGGGGCGGTCATTTATCAGTGCTCTGAGGCTTGCAATCACAGGCTTTTTCGACCCCTAATTGTCGACTTTGCGCCGCCTTGCGGGAGAAGTGCGGACAGGCGATGAGATCCGCACGGAAGCTCTGCTTGCAGCTATGGACGCAGCGGACGCAGAAGCGGTTATACTTCCGGCGTCCGCTGTCCCCGATGAAGAACGACCACTCCTGCCGCCATTTCTGACTTCTGCTCACAGTTCAATCTCTCCTTTGTGCTTTTTGGGAGGGCAGCATTCCTTCTGCTTTTCAGCCTTTGCAGACTTGAGCCTATCCATGATGGAGGACTTTTCGCCCCTTTCGGGGGCTTTGACCTCTGCGGTCTTGTCCTCCTTTGGACCGTTGTTGATGATCCCATCAATCATGCCGTAGTCATCCTCCATCGACATCTCCGCTGCCTTGAGGTAGTTTTCCTTCTCAAGTGCCGCCATCCAGCTTTCCTTGCTGATACCGAGCATTCCGCCCTTTGCCGCATGGTCGGCAATCTCCTTTGCATCCACGCACAAGCCCTCGGTGTTATCTGAATAGAGACGGTAAACCTCGCAGCCCTTCTCCAAAGCCTTCTCAGCCGCCTCCTGACCGGCGGGCAGGACGCCAGCCCATGCGTAGCCGTAGTCCTTCATATCCTGAACGGAGAGCGCAGGATCGGGCATCTCCGGCACTTCCTTGACCTCAAGGTCGAGAAGGCGGAGCGTGTCATCGTCAAAGCCGTTGTAGACATCATCAAGGACGAGCTTGCCGCGCTCATCGACGATGATGCAAGCCGCCTCATCGCCGTAGGTGTCATGCTCCATCAAATAAAAGCTGTGACCGCCGACCTCGTGTTGATCAATGGTGTGCCACGTCCCGATGTGACCGGCAACCGTCAGACCGGAGGTATCGGCGTTCATCTCAAAGTCCTTCTGCTCAATGCTCTCCTGCTTCTGCTGTTCCTTCGAGATCATGGGAATCGCAACAATCTTATCGCCCAGCTTGACAAACTGCTCCGGCACTTTGAAGTGGTCAGAGAACTTCTGCATCTGCTCTACGGTCAGAGAGCCGAAGCTGTCATCCGTCAAGCCAACTACCATGAATGTTCCAGCAACAATGTCGTAGATGTCACCGTCCTCATCACGCAGGGCGCGGTTCAGGGGTAGACCTTCCAGCTTGCCTTCTTCGTTGCAGACTAAGGCAACCGGGTCTTCGTAGGGATAAATTGCCTCGATGTAGCCGCCGACCTCATGCTGCAAGGACTCCAGACCGGAGTCAATCTCCTTCACATAAGGCTCCTTTCCCGGCTCAACAATGAGAACGGCGATGGTGCTGTCACGCTCGGCGTCTTCCCCTGAGCCGGTGATCCGGTATTCGTCGGGAATATCGTCCAGCTCACCGTTAAACTGTCTGTCCCAGCGTTCGCTTGCGACGCGGACATAGCCTTCATCGGTGAAGCGTCCCTGTTCATCATAAGCGATGTCGTGACCATAGCGTTCATAGTCGATGTAGTCTGCCAGAGGACCGAGATCCTTTTCGGAGTAGATACCGGCTTCGTTGGCATAGTAATAGCCGAGGTCATATTCGTCGTTGATACCGGGCATGATGTCGTAGCAGTCCAGATTGAACGTCAGGTTGATGAGATCGTCGATGTCGCTGACCTCATCGCAGCCAGCCTCCATAATGGCAACGAGCTTTTCCTGATCGCTCAGGGAAAGCTCGTCAATCAAGGCGGCGAGGTAGTTGAGCTTATCAAGGCTCTCGTACTCGCCAAGCATCTTCTGAACGCCATAGATCGGGCATTCGTAGTCGGTGATAAACCACTCTTCGTAGGGCTGACCGAACTCATCCTGCTTGCCGATCCCAATGCGCTCAAAGACCTTCTGCATCTCTTCTTCGGTGGTGGGGAGCTTCACCCACTCACCGACCAGCATACCCTCGTTGTACTTGCCGAGGTTTGTGACGAAGGCTTCAAAATTACCGTCTAATACGGGCATAGGCATCCTCCTTTCAGTCATCCACCATGCCGTCCGGCATGATATACAGTTCCTCAAACTCCGTGTCCGTCATGGCTTCGAGCTTCCGGATGGTCTTATACATCAGCTCTGCGATCTCGCCGTCCATGTCGTTCAGGGTGACGCCCTTCATATCGTCGATCAGCCGCTTCCGGCTGGACGTATTGAAGCAGCACATCAGGTTGATTTCTTCCACGGTAAAGTTTTTCATATCAGAGTTCCATATCCTTTCCTTTTAATTTCTGTGGCTTCGGTGTGTGGGGCGGCTGGGCTTTCTGCGCGGATTTCAGCTTGTCGCGGATGGATTCACGGGCAGCGGGCTTCTTCGGAATGGTGTCGTAGATGGCAGTCCCGGCATCCTCCACATAGGAGCGAACATACTGGATACTTTCAGAAAAGCGGATCGGTCTGTTCTTGTCCTCAATATTGGTCAGTTGGACTTCATCGGCGGCAAAATCAACCGCTTCGATTCTGCACTTGATGCCATCCACATTCAGCGTCGCGCCGACAGGAATGTAATCTGCGGCTTTGAGTTCCTTGAAGGTCTCGCCGTCCTTGCTGAGAAAGACATCTGCGCCGGACTTCCAGAGCTTGTGAGAACCGGCTACCCATGCGCTTTCACGGAAGCCGGTCACTGGCATGGAGGGCTTGCCGCGTACCTTCTTCTCAATGAGCTTTGTGCCGAGCAGGGCCGCGGCTTTTTCCGCGTCCTTGCCGTACAGCTCAAAATAGCCATTCTGGGCAAAGCAGACCAGCGCGTCGGGGTGAGCCTTTTTGACCGCCTCGTACTTCCGAAGTTCTGCAACGGGCAGAGGCGAAAGCGTCTCTGTCCTTCCTGCATCCGGCAGTCTGTCACGGCGGGTTTTTTGCTTGGACAGCACTTCCGCCAGAGCCTCCGCATCCTTTGGGAGCGTCTGGCGGGTTTTGACGCCGCCATGCTCACCGACCAGAGCCATTGCTGCATCGAAGCTGCTGCGGCAGGGTGCGTCCAGCACATAGCCGTCTGCGAAGGTCAACCGGTCATGATCCGGCGCAACCGCGTTCTGCGCCACATTTGCCGCCTGTTCCCGGTAGTTGATCTCAAAGACATCTCCGAAGACCTTGCCGCGCTTAACGGCTTTCGGGATGATGACGCGGGCAATGCACTCGTCGTAGGTCTGTTCCGCATAGAAACGGAAGGTGTTGTGATCCCGCGTTCCCTGAATAAAGACCTGATTTTCATTGAGGCAGTGCGTTCCATGCGGACGGCAGAACCACATCAGTGTTTTGTCTTCTGGACTCCGGCTTTCGGCAGCGCGGCGGATGATACGCTTGTCGATGTCGAAGTCTTCCTTGTAGCTGTCTACATGATCGTCCACGAGCTTCTGCAGCTCCGCAACGATGTCAACGTCTGTGTATTTCTTCATGCGTCTCCTTTCTCACAACTCCATGTCGTGCGTTTTGGATTTGACCGGAGATTTCTTCTCTGGCTGCTGTTTTGCGGCAGTCCTGAGCTGATCGCGGATAGAGGGCTTTTCCTGCTTCTGCTCCTGCTTGACGTATTCCAGCGTCGGCATCAACTCACGATAGCAGCCCTGTGTTTTCCGCGTCGCATGACGGCGATGGATTTTGAACAGCGGCTCACCGTTCTGCGTAACCGTGTTGCCCTCGATCCTGACGCCGTTCCGTGCCAGCAGATTGAAGGAATGGTTAGAGGCGCGATAGGACGCCCGCATCCCGTCGTTGTTATAGGCGATCTGCCCCTTGAGCGTGTCCATGACGGCGGCTTTGATCTCCTTCTCTTCGGCAGTCAGGCGGTGTGCCTTCGGTGTTTTTGCTGCTTCTTCCGGTAAGGGCGCAAAGGGGGACTTGACCTCCACGGTTTTTACCTCAATAGAGGTAATCTCATCGTTCTCCCACGCAACAACCTCCGGGTCTCTTTCCCCTGTTTTCTCAGAAGCGACTTCCTTCTTAGGTTCGGTCTGCTGACGGAACGCATCCACGAAAAGTGCCGTCAGTCCGGGATTGGGTTTATCCACAAGGAAGCGGGAGGCATTCTCCGGGCAGACCTCAACACTCTTTGCCCACTCCTTGAGGGGCTGGGGAATGCGCCCGTCGAAGTCTTTCTGCTGAATGGTGTTTGCAAGGACATATCGGACGCGCTCCGGAGAGAACTGCTCAATGACGCTTTTCACGGCGGCATCCGCATCCAGCCGGTTATCTCCGTAGTTAGAACTGATTGCCGCCTCAATCGCACGGCGGCATTCCACGTTTGCAGCGAGAGAAGCACGATATGACTCCAGCTCACCGGCTTCATAGGCATAATTCGCCGTCTCGCGGTAAATGGGGACTTCCGGCTTTTCCTCCGGAACAGCTTCCTTTACGGGAACTTCGACTTCCATCTCTGCGGACTGTGCTTTCTCTGCCAGCAGCACCTTGAGCTTGGCGTCAATGCCCTCGATCATCTCAGCCGCCGTCTTGCGGATGGTGTCCAGAGAGCTTTTCAGTTCCTTGGTTTCCTTGCCGGATGACCAACCGGCGATGTAACCGAAGGAGTAGTCCGAGGTTTCAATGCCGTACCGTTGGCAGACGGTGTAGGCAACGCTTTCCGCTTCAACCTCCTTGGTGTGCCGATCCTTCTTATCTTCTGGCGCGGCTTTTTCATCCGGCTTGACGGCGTGGAGCTTTGCGTGGGCGATCTCGTGAATGGCGGTTTTGACCGTCTGGATTTCGCTCATGCCCTCCTGAATGGCAATGCGGCTTTCAACCGGCGAGAAGAATCCCTTTGCACCGCCCGGAATGTCCTCAAAGGAAATAGGGACGGGAGATTCCTGCTTGAGCGCATCGAAGAACGCCTCGTAGTTTTCGACGGTGCCTTTCAGCTCATCGACGATGATGTCCGGAAGCTCCTTGCCGTCCGTCTGGGAAACATCAAAGACACTTACCACCTTGAAGGCAGGACGCAGAACCTCAACTGTTTCTGTGACAGCCTTCCCATCTGCGCCGATCACCGGCTTCTGCGTCAAAGGATCAATCTTCTCACGCTCTTCCTGCGCCTTGTACGGCGCGGGTGCAAGAATCTTGATGCCCTTTTCGCCCTTCATGACCTGACGGTCAAAGTTACGCTGCCACGAGGTATAACCGGCAACGTAGGTTGCTTCCGGCTTCTGCATTGCAATGAGCAGCGTGTTGTTGAAGGAATAGTTGTAGAACTTGGACATCGTGCGGAGATATTCCTTGAACCGCTCGGATTCAAACAGCTCCTTGATGCCCTGTTCCAGCTTGTCCGTAATTTCGCGGACTTGCTGTGCATTTCTGTTTTCAGCCATCTCAAACCTCCATTTCGTATTTGCTTCGGGGAGAAGAAAACCCCGTCTGGGATTTGCTCAATAAACGAGCCTTTACCTCAGACGGGGTTTCTCTGCGTGTCAGCCGACGATGAAAGATGTTATCCTCCTTCTCCCATTCAATCAGCCGGTCAAACAGCTCCGGGTGTTTTGTAATCATGTGCAACAGCTCTTCGTCGCTTGCGTTGGGACAGAACCAGCAGCCGTTTCTCCGGCAGTGAGTGTAGATTGGGGAAAGCAGCCCGTGTTCCTGACAGAGCTTGTAGGCGTCAACCTCGGTCATGCCGTACTTGGCAAGCAGACTGACCTTCTTCACGCCGTCCAGACGCGCAAGGCGTTTGGGTTCATCTTCTGCTATGCCGACATAGCTCACGGTGTCCGGAGAAAGCGCGGCATTGTACTTTCGGACGGGCGGGATTTTGCAGTCCCGATTGACCGCGCACATCCCGGCCCACGCAAAACCGCGAACCTCGCCCTTGTGCGGTCCGCGGGTGATGACATGATGGAACACCTCATCGTATGTCTTGTCCGCATGGAGAATGGTGAACTTGATGCCCAGCTCCTTTTCGCAGAAGGGCTTGAGCCGGTCATAAATGAAGTCCCGGTGTTCCGGGACTTCGCCGCTTGTGTTTTTGTCGAACATGACCTCACTGAAAACCGCTTCGTCCAGCGGCTCATTGTGCTGTGCAGCCAGCAGGAGCGTCGCTACGCTGTCCTTACCTCCACTGCAAGAGGCAACATACTTCGGGCGGATCATCGGTCGAACTCCATCTTGAAGCTGACATACTTGCCGCCGCTGTCATCCAGCCGGATCACCGCATCGTAGAGCTGAGGCTTCTTCGGCGTGTAAAGCCCGGTCACTCTGCACCAGCCCTTGTCCAGCAGCTCCTTTGCAATCCTCTTGGTCAGCTTCTTTTTCTTGCTGGAAAAGAACTTATTGTCTTCCCACAGGCAGAAGGAGCATTCTCTGTTTGAGCAGTAAAAGTTGCCCTTGCCGACATAGACCGGAGAACCGCAGCGGGGACACTTGCCGATTTCCTCCTTGCCCGTGCCGAAACGCTGGGCTTCGGCATCGGAGAGAAACGGGTAGGCTTTCACGAGATCGCCGGTCATCCGGACAATACCGCTGAGAAAGACATCCGCATCCGCATTGCCGCGCTCAATCTCCATGAGCGTGTTTTCCCATTCCGCCGTCATTGCGGGAGAAGTGATCTGTTCCGGCAGGACGCAGACAAGGTTGCAGCCGTCCTTCGTGGGAATGAGGGATTTGCCTTTACGCTCTGCAAAGCCGGATTTCACCAGCTTTTCAATGATACCGGAACGGGTCGCGGGTGTTCCGAGACCTTTCTTCTCGGTGTCATCGTCGAACTGATCGTTTCCGGCGGTCTCCATCGCAGACAGAAGCGTGTCTTCCGTGTACTGCTTTGGGGGCGTCGTGAAGTGTTCGGTGACGCTGGCGGACACACCATCCAGAACATCGCCCTCATGGACTTCGGGCAGGGACTTTATGGGTTCGTCCTTTTCCTTCGTCTTGAGGGAGGACTTGAACAGCTCTTCGATGGCTTTCCATCCGTTTTGAACGACGGTCTTCCCCTTGGTTTTGAACTCGTAGCCCTCGCAGGAGAGCGAGATCTGCGTTTCTGCGTAGGTGTGCTTCTCGCCGGTCGCACACAGAAGGCGCATCCCGATAAGATTGAGGATTTTCTGCTCCGACTGAGGAAGCGCCGAAACATCCTGCTTTTCAAGCTGGACGGTCGGGAGAATGGCATGGTGATCTGTGACCTTGCTGTTGTCGGTTACGCGGGCAATATCCGGAGTGACCGAAACGTCGGTGAAAAGCGGAAGCTGGCGGCAGACAATAGAAATGACCTGACGGGCGGTGTCCTCCATATCATCCGTAATAAACTGGCTGTCCGTGCGCGGATAGGTCAGGAGCTTCTTTTCGTAGAGTGTTTGTACGAGATCGAGCGTCTGCTGGGCGGTGAAGCCGTAGTAGCGGTTAGCCTCGCGCTGCAAGGTAGTCAGATCATAGAGCTTCGGAGGATTGACGGTTTTCGTCTCCCGCTTGAGAGAAGAAACGACGGCTTGCTTTTTCTCGCAAGCCGCCGCAATTCTTTTTGCTTCCTCTTCGGTTTTGACCTTTTCCAGATCGGCGGTCAGATCGCCCTTGCCGACGTGGACGTTGAAATACTTCTCCTTCTGGAAGGTTGAGATTTTCCCGTCACGCTCCACCAGCATTGCAAGGGTCGGCGTCTGGACGCGCCCGACCACCAGCTTCTTATGATAGAGCGTGGTGAAAAGGCGAGTGCCGTTGATGCCGACAATCCAGTCTGCCTTCGAGCGGCTGAGTGCCGCTTCATAGAGACGGTCATATTCCTTGCCGTCCCGGAGATGGTTGAAGCCTTCGCGGATGGCGGAGTCCTCCAACGAGCTGATCCACAGACGCTTGAAGGGCTTGGTGCATCCGGCTTTGTTGTAGACCAGCCGGAAGATCAACTCACCCTCGCGTCCTGCATCGGTTGCGCAGACCAGCTCGGTGACGCGCTTGTCCTTCATAAGAGCGGACAGCACCTTGAACTGCTGTGCTTTGTCCTTTGTGACCTCGAACATCCAGTTTTCCGGAACAATGGGCAGATCGTCATACCGCCACTTGGCATACCGCTCATCGTAGGAGCTGGCGTCTGCCAGCTCCACCAAATGACCGAAGCACCACGAAACGATGTAGTTGCCGCCCTCCATGTAGCCGTCCTTGCGGGACGTCGCGCCCAACACCTTTGCGATGGACTGGGCGACGCTGGGTTTTTCAGCAATGACTAAGATCAATCTTCATCACCTTCCGTTTCGGCATCCTCCGCAATCTGCGGCTCATCATCCTCGTTGATGTACGGCTCTTCCTCGTAGCCTTCATCATCAAAGAAGTCCATATCCTCATCCTTGGGCTTTCTGCCCTTGACGAACTTGATGTAGTAATAAGCTGCACCCGCAGCACCGGCAAGGGCAAAGATGACGAGGATCATGCCGACGTTGGACTTCTTTTCGGGTTTAGGGGCGGGAGCATCGGTTTCTGCATCCTTATCCGGCTCAGGTGTAGCGGGGGCTGTGCCGGTGCATTCGCTCATGTTGGTCTTGCAGACCGGGCAGTCGGTGTTGACCTGACCGGCAGCGCATTTTTCCTTGCAGTTACAGGTAGTCAGAGCCGCCGCAGTATCATCATCCAGCAGCGCAAGCAGGTCGCTCTCATCGACCATGTTGAGGAAGTACGTCTGGTACTGTTCCTCGTCTTCGTTGATCGGCGCATCGTAGTCGATGACAATGAAGAAGGTATTGCCATTCTTCGTCTGGACAGTGATGAACTGCTTGTTGGTTGCCTTGTCATAGAGCAAGTCGCGGGTGTAGGCGTTGCCCTCATCGTCAATCGGCTCACCCTTCGGCTTTTCCGGCGCGGGAGTAGTCTCAGGTTGCTGTTCCGGCTGGGTTGCCTCCGTAACGGGAAGGTTCTGCTCGGTATCATCGGCGTAGGCAAACGCCGTCACCGAGAAGCAGGACAGAACCATGACGCAGACCGCAAGGACGGTCAGAAAACGAAACTTCTTACGCATTGTCGATTACCTCCGTATTTCCGGCGGGCTTGGTGCCGCCCTTCATGGAAGACAGGAACGCCATGATCTGATCCTTGTCCATCACCATAGAGCGCACGGTATTGATGATTTCAAGGTTTTCCAGCTCTGTCTTCTTGTCGTACAGCTCCTTGAGCTGACCTTCGATTTCGGACTTCTTCTTTTCAGCCTTCTCGATGTCTGAGAGGACTTTCTGATACTTGGGATTCATGAAAAACTCCTTTCTTTTAATAGGCGGGTCTTCCGAAGGCGTAGAAATGCTGCTGCCAGTAGGAAGAGTTGATGGATGTGTACTGAATGGGATCGCCGCAGTGGATCATGACCCCATCACCAACGTAGATGCCGACGTGGGACACACCGGGGGTGTCATACGTCCCGACGAAAAAGATGAGATCACCGGGCTGTGCATTCGCCTTTGAAACCGGCGTACAGACGTTGTAAAGCCCTTGTGCGCCAAGCCGTCCGGTATTCACAAGACCGCTGTTCGTGAGGACATAGCTGACGAAGCCGGAGCAGTCAAAGGACGTGTCGGGATTGGAGCCGCCCCACACATACGGATAGCCGAGATACTTTTCCGCCTCGGTAATCAGCGTTGCAAACTTCTCGTCGTTCAGGTATTCCGGGTTGACATCGTAGTCAGCGGGAGGATTTGTGATGTACTTGTCCACATAGGGAGAGTCACCGAACAGATCCTCGCGGTTGCCAAGCACCGACATATACGTTGCGTACATGGAAAGCTGTTCCTGAGACATGATGTAGACCGGGACATGGGAGAGATTGAAGTTTTCGAGCTTCACGTTGCAGATGTAGTAGTCATACGGGACGCGATAGGTTTCCGTGTGCGTGTTGCCGTCTGCGTCCGTCCATGTGTCGGTTTCCGTGCGGTATCTGGTTTCGATGATAACCTCTTCGGTGAGGATGTACTGCTTTTCAAACAGCATTTGGAGCGTACCCTGCACCTCGTCCAGCGTGAACTCGCCCTCATGGAGAGCCGAGAGAATGGAGATCAGCACATAGGGATCATGCTCAATATCATCCAGATCGAAGTGATATTCGTCATAGTCATGAGTGCCTTCATAGTTATCCAGATAGCTTTGCAGCTCTTGCTCCATCCGGCAATACTGCGCCTCCGCGCCGAGCATCGCGTCATCCTCGCTGAGATAGGAGGAAGCAATAACCGACGAGCCGGTAGAGGTGAGCATCGAACACGAGCTGATTCCGGCACCGAGCAAAACGAGAAGGGCAATTCCGACGCCGATCCAGATGAAGACCTTCTTGTTCTGCTCAAAAAACTCCTTGATCTTGTCGGACACCTTTTCACCGAGCTTCTTGCCGGTATTCCTTGTGGCAGTCCCGGCAGTCTGAGAACCGGCATTTCGAGCAGCGGCATATTCCTTCTTGATGTTCTGCTTCTGGTAGTGCTTGTTCAAGTTCTGCTTCTTCATCTCAGGATGCTCCTGCTGATTTCTCTCATATTGGAGCTTCGCATCCGCAGCATCCGCCTTGTGTTCCAGCTTGGAGACCTTCTCATAAGGCTTGTTGACGCTGCTTTCCCGATGATGACGGAAATGCCTCGCTGCGGTCTCAGCGGCGATCTCCGTTTTATGCGCCGCCTCAACCGCCGAGTTTTCCTGCTCGACCTCATGGATTTTTCCGTGAATGCCGGAAGCGAGGGTGTCACCGACCTTGCGGACGGTTTTATCTGCCTCAAATTGCAGCTTGCCTTTGCCCTTGGGCTTTTTCAGCTTATCCTCAAAATGAAGGCGGGTTTTTCCCTTGCCGGTTTCTTCATCGAAGACGCGCTCTTTCTTGAGAACCTTGTGCGTGGGCAGCTTTTCACGGGCGGCATCCAGACGCTCATGCGCCTTCTCGGACTTCCTTTCGAGCTTCTGCATCCGCTTCGTGGGCGGGGCGGCATCGTCCGAGACCGGCTTTGCAGAGGCGGTTTCCGCCGCTTGAGTGAGAATAGCATCCGCATCCACTGCTTCAACCGCAGAGGTCTTGCGCAGCTTGTGTGTGACAACCGTTTCGGCAATCACCGTGCCGGTATGAGAAGAAACGCCGTGCTGCTCCAAAACAGGAGGCTTGAACGGCGTTTCTGACGAGGGCAGCGGTTCGGGTACATTCTGGGGTGGATTTTCCGGCTTTTTCTCTTCTGTGACGGATGTTTCAGAGGACGGCTGAGTGTCGTTATCCTCAGCGTGGTCCGCCTGAAACTGACACTGCTGACGGCGCATCTGCACCTTTTTCTGTTCCTCCGGTGAAAGAGCTTCGGAAGGCTCGGCTGTCTCAACCGGCTTGACCAGCTCTGCATCTTCCAGCCGCTTTGACACGCGCTGCTCGGTGCCAGCCGTCAGGTTTTCCTCGACCGCGCCCTCCCGCGTCATCCGCACAACTACTTTGTCGCGGGCTTTGAGTTCCGGTTCGTTCGCCATCAGATTTCACCTCCGATCCGCTTGTAGGCAAGCTCGGTGTACGCCGGATTCAGCTCGATGCCCACGAAATGACGCCCCATCTGCGAAGCAACCATGCCGGTTGTGCCGCTCCCCATGAAGGGATCAAGCACAATGCCGCCTTCGGGACAACCGGCGAGAAGACAGGTCTCAACCAGCTTCGGAGGGTAGGCGGCATAGTGACCGCCCTTGAAGGGGACGGTGTTGATCTTCCAGACATCGCGTTTGTTGCGGAGCGGATTGATGTCTGCGTCCTTGATCTCGCCATGCTCACGGGGGCGGTTGATGGACTGCGGCTGAGGCTGACCGGGAACGGGCTTGCCGTATTTGTTGCCGCCCTTCATGCCGCGCTTGAGGCGTTCTGCCGTTGCAGGGGCAATCGGCTCGGAAATCGCCTTGTAGTCAAAGAAATACTTCTTCGACTTGGAGAACAGAAAAATATGCTCGTAGCAGCGGGATAGGCGGTCTTTGACACTCTCCGGCATGGGGTTATCCTTCATCCAGATGATGTCGTTGCGCAGATACCAGCCGGTGTCGCGGAGGGCAAAAGCCAGCATCCACGGAATGCCGATCATGTCCTTTGGCTTGCAGCCCTCAACCTTGTTGTTGAGGGCCACAGACTGACCGTTTCTGCCGTTGGGGTTCTTCGGGTCAATGAAATCACCCTGATTGCCTTTCCCGGCGTAGGTGTCCGAGATGTTCAGCCAGAGCGTTCCATCCGGACGCAAAACGCGCCTGACTTCGGTAAACACTTCCGTCAGGCGCGAGATATATTCCTTCGGCGTTGTCTCTCTGCCGATCTGAGCCTCCATGCCGTAATCGCGGAGCGCGTAGTACGGCGGGGATGTCACACAGCAATGAACGCTGTCATCGGGCAGGGTTTTCAGGATTTCAAGGCAATCGCCGGTATGAATGATGTCAAGTTGTATGGTGGTGTACCTCCTGTTCTGTTGGATTTGTGTTTCCATTGAAATGTTGGCTGCAAAACCCGACAACATTTCAATGGGCATCAGTCGGAGTAATACTCGTCCGGCTCGTAGTCCTCGTCGAGATCGTCAATCTCGTCCGCCCAACGGTCGAAGATTTCCTCTGCTTCCTTCGCCGCCTCACGATAGAGGCTCAGGCGGTTCTTCTCGAAGGCAGCGAAGGCGGGGACGAACTTGCCAAACTCGCGGATTGCCTTCACATCCTGCGTGCGCATATCTGCGACGCACTGGATGATTTCGGACATCGTGAGCAGATCGTCGATCATCAGCTCATACTTGTCCTTGGGGATAGATACGGCTTCATCATCCGCCGCGTCAGCAAACGGGGTATTCTCGTCGCTGTTGCTGCTTTCGGGAACATCAACCTTGAAATAGAAACCGATCATATCCACAGCTACCTTGGTCATAATCTGACGTGCTTCCTTCACTTTTTCGTCGATGTCCTCCCTCACATGGAGGTAGGCGCGGTGATGCTTCTTGAGGTCGCTTTCCAGTCGGATCAGATCGGTCAGCTCCCACAGAGCCTTAAACAGTGCGGAGGTGTTCTCTCCGTATTCGATAGCGTCCGCGTAGGGAATGGTAATCATCTTGTTGTTCATATTCAAAAATCCTCCTATCAGTTCTGTACGGTTTCTTCGGGTTTGGTAGTCATGATGCGGTAAAGCTGGGTGTCCTTCGGGAAATCGTCCTTGAAGGGAACGATGGTCGAGCCATAGAAGATCAGCCCCTCACCGGCATTGGAATTGGTGATGTAGTTCTGCTGGCTGGGCGAGATATTCAACGCCTTCGAGAGAATCTGCCGGTCTCCGGATGCCTGATTCAGAAGGTAGACAAAATCCGAGTTTTCAAAGATGTTCTCCACCTCGCGGGACGCAAGCAGATCCTTGACGTTCTGGGTAATGCCGGTCGGAATGCCGCCCCATTTTCTGAAACGCTTCCAGATTTCCACGCTGTATGCGGCGGTCTGTTCCTCTTTCAGCAAAAGGTGGAACTCGTCCATGTAGTAGCGAGTTGCCTTGTGCTGGGCGCGGTTGATGGTAACTCTGTTCCAAACCTGATCCTGCACAATCAGCATACCGAGCTTCTTGAGCTGCTTGCCGAGTTCGCGGATGTCATAGCAGACGAAGCGATTGTTGACATCCACATTCGTTCTGTGATTGAAGACATTCAGAGAGCCGTGAACATAGATTTCAAGGGCAGTTGCGATGCGCTGTGCCTCCGGCTCCTTCTGATTTCTCAGAATGTTGTAGAGGTCTTCGAGGATCGGCATTTTCTCCGGCTTGGGGTCTGCAAGGAACTCCTGATAGACCATGCGGACGCTGCGGTCAATGATGGTCTTCTCAACCGGCTGCAAGCCGTCCTTGCCGCCGACAATCAGCTCACACATGGAGAGGATGAAGTCGGATTTCAGCGTCAGCGGGTTTTCCTCTTCGGAGTAGTTCGTGTTGATGTCCAGCGGATTGATGTAGTCCGTGCTGACCGGCGAAATGCGGATGACCTGACCGCCGAGCTTCTGCACGAGGGGGAAATACTCGGCTTCGGGGTCGCAGACGATGATGTCATCCTCCGTGATGAGGAAGGCGTTCGTCATTTCGCGCTTGGCGGAGAAGGATTTGCCGGAACCGGGCGTACCCAAGATCAGCCCGTTGGGGTTCTTGAGCTGCTTGCGGTCCACCATGATCATGTTGTTGGACAGTGCGTTCAGCCCGTAGTAGAGAGCTTCGCCGCCCTGAAAAAGCTCCTGCGTGGTGAACGGCACGAAAACCGCCGTGCTGGAAGTGGTCAGTCCGCGTTCGATCTCCACCTGATTGACGCCGATAGGCAGAGAGGACATCAGCCCCTCTTCCTGCTGGAAGTCAAGACGCTTGAGCGCACAGTTATACTTTTGGGCAATGGCAGCGGTCTGGAATACCGCGTTTTCGAGCTTCTGGCGATTGGTTGCCGTGTTCATGATGAGGATAGTCACAAGGAACAGTCTCTCATTGCGGGTCTGGAGATCCTGCAACAGACGCTTTGCCTCACCGCCGAAGGTGGCGAGATCGGACGGGATGATGTCCATATCGTAGCCGGAGCGGACTGCTTTTTTCTGTTCCTCGATCTTCATTTTGTCGAGGTCGGTGATCTTCGACTTGATGCTCTTGATTGCCTTCGCCTGGTCAATCGTCCGGATATGAAAATTGACCGTGATGTTGCTGTCCATCTCAAGGAAGTCGGCAAGCATACGGTCATTGAGTTCCGGCGCGAGGATTTGCAGGAAGCTCACCGCGCCGATGGTTTTGCCCATCTTGAAGCACTTGCCCTCACGGAAGTCAAAGGAAGTGGGCGCGATGAAATCCTTTGTTCTGAGTCCCGTTCGGGCAACCATATCGAAGGAAAAGCGGAACGGCTCATTGGTGTCCATGTTGAATACATCATGAAGCACTTTCAGCCGCTCATAGCCGGACAGCGGTTCGGTTCTCACACCAAGGGTTTTGAAGTTGTTGAGAATGTCGGTTTCAATGCGTTCGAGCTTCGGCTTTGCGGTGCGGAGTGAGTCTGCCTCAATGCCGAAGGTGATGTACTTCTTCTTGACCAGTCCGTTGTTGCCCTTGGTGAGCTGGCTTTGCAGCATACCGGAATACTCGGAGCGGATGTCGTTGAAGGCGTCCTCCTGTGCCGGAATGTTGATGCGCTTGCGGAACTCATTGAGACTTGCCTTCTGATTGATGAAGGAGAGCTGGACGAAAATCGAGCTGTCGAAGTAGTTCAGAAAGTCGCACCAGTTCTCAAAGATGGCGGTTTTGTCCTCGTTCTGCGCAAGCTGGTAGTTGATGTCCTCAAAGGCGATGGACTTCGTGTAGAGGCGGCTGTTCACCTTGCAGATACCGTCGCGGCACATCTCCACATAGGGGATGGTCTGCTGGGCGGACTTGCGGACTTTCTTTGCCTTCCTGTCCTTTTTCTTCTGCATGACGATCCGCTTCTTTTCCTGAGCGGAAAGGGCATCGCCGTAAACGACGCCGTTTTTGACGGTCATCTTAGGCTTTGCCTTTGCTGTGCTGTTGTTCAAGCTGCAATTCCTCCTGTTCTTTGATTTTCTGCTGAATTTCAGCGTAGAGATTGTTTGTGCGATAGGGACGCACCTTGTCCCGGATGAACATGGACTGTACGATGTGGTACAGATACTTTTCGGCGGGCTGACCGTCCTTCTCGTAAAGCGCGAAGAAGATGAACGGGAGCATGATCACCACCATCAGCATTGCCGCCGTAGACAAGTCGAGATGCGCCTTCGCCAGAAAGAAGATCGGGACGCCGACCGCCGCAGCGATGGAAAAACAAATGAGCTGCCGCTTGGTCAAATTGAACATGACCTTCGTTTTAACGCGGTTAAGATCCTTCGGGACCGGAACAAATGCCATTGACTGTTTCCTCCTTTCTAAGCTGCTTTTCATAACGCAGCTTCATTTGTGCGGGATATTGATCCTCCTTCGGTTGACGCTTGCCCGTCCAGCGAAGCCCACCCGCTTTGCCTTGACAAATCCAGCCGGAAGCCCGAAGGCTTGCACCGTTTTCGCTTTCCAGCGTGTAGGTGATGATGCGCTTATAGCCCATAGCCGCAGCAGCTCTTGCCGCCGCGCCGTAGAGAAAGCTGCAAGCGTTCTTTTCTCCGTTGGTGCATAGCCTTGTAACTTCCAATGTGAAGCCGTCATCCAGATACCGGCTGACGGGACGCCCGGCGATGATCACACCGACCAGCTCACCGTCTGCTTCACAGCCGATGGAAAACTTGTGACCGGCAACCGGCTTGTGATGCCGGTGATGCTTCCGGACATACTCGTTGGCGTCTCGAAGAGAGATAGGTCTTAGCCGCAGCATGGTGTTTCCTCCATTGGAAGATGTGCCGTGCATTCGACCTCGTTGCCCCAAACGTCCCAGCCTTCGGGAGACTGACGGGCAAAAAGCTCTACGCGGGGAAGGTCTCCCATGAGCCGAACAATGCGTTCCCGCGCCTCATCCGGCTTTTTGGAATGCTCTTCGATGTGGCTGAGGATGACCTGACGCACACCGGCGTCAACTCGCTTCGGGTGTCCCTTCGTGGCAAGGATGCAGATTTCCGCGTTTGCCCTTGTCCAGTACCCCATGCCGGTGAAGAGGTCATCGTTCTTGCGGTTTTGCTTCACCCATACAAAAGCCACGGTCTTATAGGAAAAGCCCCATGCCGTCAGCACTTCGAGTGCTTCACAGAGGCACGGGAACGTGATCCAGAGGAACAGAGCGCAGTTCTTAGCGGCAAGCTCACCGACCGGAAGTGCCTTGATGTCCTCAATGCACATTGTCGGGTAGTGGCTTTCCGCCGACCGTCCCTGTCCCTTCTTGGAGTAAGTCCGATACGCCCAAGGTGGATCGGCGTAGATGATGCTGTACTTCTTCATGCTGCCGCCCTCCTTAGTGCGCATGGAAAATGGATTTTGCAAGGCTTCCGGTCTTGAACAGCGAGAAGCACAGAATAACCGTGTACGCTGCCACAGAGAACAGAGCCGAATGAATGTTGTCTGCGATAATCATGCCGTTGATCAGCACCGCATAGATGCCGACACAGACCATGATGAGGAAGCCCTGAAATGCCAGAGCGAACAAGCCTTTCAGATAGTTCGTGCCGATGCTGCCCCATTCGCGGTTGCTCATGGTTGCAATGGGAATAGGCGCAACGCTCACGGTGCAGTAAATCTCAATCATGCGCCCGTAGAGAATGACCGTAATGAGGATCGCCATGATTTTGAGGCACAGGCTGATCAGAAGCGTTTCTATTGACAGACCGAGCAGTTCTCCGACGCCCATGTTCTCCATGCCGGTACGCATCTGCGCAATCGTCGCGTCAATGTCAATGCTGGTGTTGCCGTGAATGACACCGGCTGCACCGGAAACTACATTCTGCCCGATGTCGAATACTGCCATCACGATGTCAAAGGTGTGCGTCACGAGGTAGATCGCCACAGCCGCCTTGAAAAACCACTTGAAGAACATCCAAGTGTCCATGTCGTGAAGGTTGTTTTTCTCGGTGATCATGGAAATCAGCTCGTAGCACAAAACGAAGGTGATGATGATACCAGCGATGGGGACTATCACGTTTTCGGATAGTCCCCGGATCATCTGGTACACGCCGCCGTTCCAGCCGGACGGAGTTTGACCGACCTCGGCGGCAATCGTTCCTACCTTCTCGTTGACATCGGTGAACATATTGGTCAGGTTGCTCTCGATCCATCCGATCAGCATATCCTTGAGAGCCTGTTCGATCTTTTCTAAAATGCTGCCCAATATTTCACCACCCTTCGGTTAAGCTGGGCTTGCCGTGGATTAGCCGAACAAACCGGAGAGCAGGGGGATGAGGGTCGTGCCGATCAGCACCACACCGCCGCCAGCCATGAGCTGCTTGATGCCCTGAGACTTAGCGCCGGGGTTGTCGTTGCCGTAGCCTTCCATGAGGTTGACAACACCCCACACTGCGAGACCTGCGCCGAGGGCGATAACGAGCGTCTGAAGAACCGTGACAGCCTGATTGATGAAAGCCATAGATTTTCCTCCTTGATTTGAAAAAGATTGGTTGTGTATTTTTGAAAATGGGCATAAAAAAAGAAGCCCCGTCGCTGTTCTGCTTTGGGAGCCATCAGGCTTTACCCACTGCGCAGTGCAGCGACGGGGCTTTAATCTGCATCGACCTCGCCCATATCATAGAGGTCGAATGTGTCATCGGGCTTGACTACCAGCTTGTGCTGCCGGTACTTCTCGATGTCAAAGATGTTCCGCTTGTCGTAGTCGGAGAGCTGTCGGTATTTGGGATGCTTCGTAATGTCGTATTTGTTACTGAGAAAAGGTCTCACACCTCGAAGCTGCAAAATACACTTAGCTCCGTCCATGACGGCGATCTCATCCTGAGACATCAGTTCCTTGCCGGTCTTCTGATAATTCAGGCCGTAGGAGTTGTTGTTGGAACGGGTTTCCGAGGTGTTGTAAAGGTCGATTGTCTCCTTGCCCAGCACCTCGCTGATTTCCTTGAGCGTGGATTTCTCCTTACCACCAAGAAAAAGTGTGCAGTCACAGTTGCCCGTGATGGTGTCCGCCGCGTCCTTGTAGATGGTCTTGAGCTGAGACTGGGACTGCAAGATGATTGACGCCGAAATTTCCCGGCTTCGTATGGTGGCGATGAGCTTATCAAACTTCGGGATTTGACCGATGTTCGCAAACTCGTCAAGCAGACAGCGCACATGGACGGGAAGCCGCCCGTTGTAAACGTCATCTGCTTTGTCGCAGAGAAGGTTGAAGAGCTGGGAATACATGATTGCCGCAACGAAGTTGAAGGTGTCATCGGTATCCGAAATGATGACGAACAGCGCCGTCTTTCGGTCTCCGATGGTGTCCAGCTCCATCTCGTCGTAGCTCATCAGCTCCCGCAGCTCTGCGATGTCGAAGGGCGCAAGCCTTGCACCGCAGGAAATTAAGATCGACTTAGCGGTCTTGCCAGCAGCCAGCTTGTATTTGCGGTATTGCTTGACCGCGAAGTGATCCGGGTCACGGGCTTCCAGCTCGTCGAACATCTTGTCCACGGGATTCTTGAAGGTCTCATCGTCCTCTCTGGCTTCCGAGGCATTGATCATTTCGAGCAGGGTAGTAAAGTTTTTCTCGTGGTCGGGTGCCTCGTACCAGATGTAACCGATGAGGGCTGTGTAGTACAGCTTCTCCGCCTTCACCCAAAAATCTTCGCCGGACTTATCGCCATCTCCCTTCGTGTTGACGATGATCGTATTGACCAGCTTGAGGATGTCCTTCTCGCTGCGGATGTAGCTGAAAGGATTGTAGTGCATGGATTTCTTGAAGTTGATGGTATTCAGCGACTTGATGACATAGCCGCCCTTTTCGAGCATCTTGCCGCACTCCACCAGTACCGTACCCTTCGGATCAGTGACCACATAGGAGCTGTGCATCTGCATCAGGTTAGGTTTGACGAAAAAGCGCGTCTTGCCTGAGCCGGAACCGCCGATGACAAGGATATTTTTGTTGCGGGCGTATTTCGGCTGCTTCGGGCGGCTGTTCATGGTCAGGAACTCCGTCTGCGTTAGGATGACGTTGTTCGAGAACTCCGGATCCGTGTACGGCTTGATGTCTTCCGGCTTGCCCCATCGTGCAGATCCGTATTCTTCGCCCTGCCGGAACTTCTTGCGGTTCTTGCCTTTGACGTAGACCGCCAGCTTGAGCAGCACACCGGCAATCAGACCGATGAGCAGATCGACGGGATGAAAGCTGGGAAGCGGATTTGCAAAGGCAGTGCCGAATACAGCAAAGCCGTTTGTCAGCTTGTCGATGAACTCCGTGCCGGGAGCGAGACGAAACACGGCGGCGATCTTATCCGCGAAGTAGAAGGCGAAGACATACGGTAGGTTCAGAAGAACGAGCTTCTTCACATCGGGTTTGTTCACAGCTCCACACCCCGATCCTTGGTCTTGACCTTAGCTTTCTCTTTGTGCTGTGCCTTGCTCTGGGCTTTCTCCTGATCCAGCTTGTGCCGGATGGACGGCTGTTCCTTCTGCTTGACCGTTTTGGCAGAGAACTCCTTGAAGGCGGCGGTCATCACATCAACGTCCCGCCCTTTGAAGAAGACCAGATAGTTGGGCGGCTCGATGGAAACGTCCTTCTTGAGTGCAAAGTCCAGACCGTATTTACTGGCTGTTCGTTCAAAGGACTTGATGTTGCCATCCGTCACTTCGATGTTGGAGATGGCGGCGTTCTGGCTCATCAGATGCTTGATGGACTGCTTGCCGCGATAGGTTTTGGGCTGCTGCATCTGCTTCTGCGCCTTTTCAATCTCCTGAACGAACTTGTCCAGCGCCTTTTTCAGCACCTCGGCTGAGATTTTGCCGCCCTTGATCATGATTGCAACAACTTTGGTGTTGACTTCATCCTGCATTGCGGCGTTTACCTCCTTTCGTTGAAATGATTATTGGGACTGCTGCCGAAGCTAAGGCGGCACAATCCGTCGATAGATGATTTGCATTTGCAATGTCCTCCTTTCTGCGCATCGCTCAAATTGACGTCATTAAAGGGTGTCTTCACAAGGGCTATAATCGTAGGTCTTGAGCTTCTTTGACCCTGCCGATCTGTCCTGCCCGTAGAAATCATGGTTGACAAGCGCAGAGTAATAATTGTCTATCGTCAGAGAGGCGTTATACAGAGCGGTCAACAGGTACGCCCGGATATTACGGATGTCTGACGGGTTCTTGTTCATTGCTTCCAGAACGTACTCAATGTGGCTGCTATTCAGCTTGAGAAAGCGGGACTTGACCACTTGCTGCGGCATATCCTCGCCGTTGATGCGGATAGTCGGCGCGGTGGAACAGACGGCATCCAGCATGATGTCCATGATCTCCCGGAACCGGTCCTTATCAAACTTCGGATCCTGACAGAGAATGTCGTAATCAAGATTCTCTTTGATAATCTCTTCATACTCGCTTCGCTCATCCATCCTGTCCATCCCATCAAGATTGATGGATTGATAGTTCTTTGAGAGAGTATTTCTTTCTTGAGTAATTACTTGATCAGTATTTATTTGTGCGGGATTTTCCCTATGGGGATTCTCCACGTCTGGCTTCTCCACATCGGGATTTTCCCTGTGTGGATTATCCCTGTGTGGCAAACCGGCTTGCGGCGTCTCATAGATGTCGAACTCCGTGCTGACCATTCTGCCCTTATCATCTCTGCCACGGTGACGGACAAGGTAGCCGTTTTCCTCAAGCTCCTTGAGTGCCGAAAGTATGGCGTCGGGACCTTCCTTGCAGAGTGCCGCAAGACCACGGGTGGAGAACTGCCAGCCGTCGTTGAAGGACAGCATCTTTGAGAGAAGACCGACTGCTTTGAGGGAGAGGTTCTTATCTCTCAGGTGGGTATTGCCCATGACCGTGAAGTCACGGGTTTTATTGACGCGATAGACTGACACATGATCACCCTGCCATTTCCGTAGATACTTCAACGCCGCAAATCCCAAAGTATCGGATGCGGATGACGTCCTTGCCCTTCGGGGTGAAGTAGGTCTGAGAGCCGGTATAGCGGAAGGTCACGAAATCCCGGACGATGAAGAGTCCTTCGTTGCTCTTCTTGTTGTAGGGAAGAAGCTGCCCGGAGGGGGAACGGAATAGGAAGCCTTCCGTGAGCAGGAACTTGACGAACTTACGCTCCGGGATTTTCAGTTCCTTTGCCGTGGTGCGGATGTTGGTGCAGTCATCGGGATTGACGAAGGCGTCAAAGTAATCGGCTTTCGGTCTTGCGATGCCCAGCTCCGCTTCAAGGGCATTGGCGCGATTCGTTTCCTTGAGCAAGGTCTGCGCAAGCTCTATGATGACCGCCGGTTCCTTCTGAATGCGGTCCAGCAGGGATTCCGTCATGTAGCAGCCGGTCTTGCGGATCATGGGAACAACCTCATCGAACAGCCAGTGTTCAAATCTTTCCGCCGAGGGGAGTTTGCTATGGACAATTAGCCTGTAAACATCACCCTCCGTAATGTAGGAAAGGGACTGCGTACCGCCGCTCGTAAGGGTGTCCCGTTTTAGGACACCCTTGCAATGGTCAATAATTGCCTTGCCAGGTCTGGCATATCCCAATGCTCTTGCAACATCTGAGCCGCAGAACAGAAGTGTTTCTCCGTCGAGGATCGTCCTCACCTCACCGAACTGTTCATTCTTGAAGACTTCGATTTTGTTATCCATGATTGACTTCCTTTCTGGCAGCAGATGTGCCACTTTGATTTTTGATGGTAGAAACGGGATTGCAGCAGTAGGGACACTCTGCAAACACGCAGGACTGATATTTCCAGAAGGGACGATGAAAGCGGCAGCTTCGGCACTCAGGGAGAATGCCATCCGCGCCGCTGTCAAAATGCTCAAAGCCGGGTGTGGTCTGCATCAGCAATTCCAGTGCTTGCAGATCACCGTCTGTCATGCGTTTCATGCTTAAAAACTCCTTTCTTTCGCCGTATCGCCAGCAGATATTCCGGCTTTTGGGCAACAAAAAAAGAGGGTTTGCTTCTTACTCCAAATTGGAGAAGAAACAAACCCTCTTCGTTTACGATGTAGTTCAGATGATTTCCCGGATGGTATGAATGACACCGAGCAGCAGCCCGATGAAGAAGGCGAGTCCTCCGATGAGACCGCCTATGATTAAGTTCAATGCGAAGATGCCGACTGAGCCGGAGATACCGTAACCGCCGGGAACGAGCCAAAGGCACATCCTCCGGATGCCGAACGGTAATCCAACGCAGATCCACATAAGGAAGTAGTCGCATACGCCGTCAGGCATATAGATCGGCTTGAGAAATGACGCAAGGCAGAACGCAAGCGTGATCGGAAGCACAACCTCCTTCAAGAAGACTTTGATAGCACCCACTATATCCTCCTTCTGCCGGAAGTGTGCAGCAGCACCCTCCGGCTTGCTTGATTATTGTGAAAGTCCTTTGTTTTCGGTCAAAAAAAGAAGGGACTAAGCCAGAATGCCTTGATTTTCAAGGTCTTTCTGATTTAGTCCTATTATCGCACAATAATCTTTGATAACAATGGCCTCCACCCGTCCGGCCTCGACTTCCTCCATCATCGCCAGAAATCCGGGGCGGTCAAAACGGGTGCCGGAGATACCATCATCGGTAAAGTGCGTAGGGTTGGGCAGCCCGTTCCGGCGGGCAAAATCCTCTAACATCTGCTTTTGGTTGGATATGGAATTGCTCTCGCCCTGTAACTCATCGTCCCGGCTCAGGCGCTCGTACAGTGGGGTAA